>Ga0160420_100027_pt1 | contig 98178 bp, 58 predicted proteins | sample CelAP2metagpilot_FD_108197 | JGI IMG/M metagenome (GOLD analysis project Ga0160420, IMG submission 108197) | Phycosphere-associated microbial communities from algal ponds in Kailua-Kona, Hawaii, USA - Cellana AP2-5-5 metagenome pilot | ecosystem: Engineered > Artificial ecosystem > Aquaculture >...
ACAAGGGAAGTGACGACAAACGGGAGGACAAGAGGAACAGGAAGAAGAAAAGAGAGAAGAAAAAGGAGAGGAAGGCGCACTGAAACCATTCCGGTGATAAAAAGCATCCCTGCCACTGCATCCGTCTATCCCGAACGCTCAACCCCCATCCGCAACACATCCCTATACCTCCGAAAACGTCGGGTACATCTCCTTCTGGAAGCCGTGTCACTTTTGGTGCGCAGCCTCCTCCCTGTCCCCGCCTGGCTTCGATACTATGTTGCTGACATTTACAACGGGGGTCTCTTCGTTTTGCTGTATTTGACGCTTTAAGCGTTGTCTTGACTCGGCATACCCGCAGCGCTGTCAACATTCTGGCGTCCTTGCTCAAATCGCACATTCTAGAATATGGCCGGTCCGCCACCAAGGAGGATAGCCAAGCAGCCGGTGCAAATGAGTGTGTCGTATGTTATGAAAGTCTTATCCCTGAGCATTCCGTGGACCTACCATGTGGCCATTTCTTGTGTGACTCATGCTTGTCCGAATGGTATAAGCGAGAGCTTTCGTGACCGCTTTGTCGAAGCGCCGTGCAAGCAAACTTTAATGATGGTGGATTATCCGGCAGCAGTGGCACCCTGCTGTGGCCATGTTTTCTCTGTAATATGACGGATCATTTGCAAGGGGAAAGGGGCGTGAAGAAAGTTAAGAAAACCATAAATTGCACTGAAGCCCTCGACCACTGGGGCCCATCAACCAGTGCGTCGGCGTCGTCGTTCAAAGTGACTCGGTGCTGGGGAAGATGACTCTGGGAGAAGACATGGCATATTTCTGCGCGTTTGAATCAGAGTTTGTGTACTGTAGCGAACTTAGCGTGATTTACAGGCTGTAGTTTAAAATAATGGATTCAGAGAACTTCTCAAGGGCAGCGACGGAAAATAAACAACTTAAAAGCCATCGCCAAAATTGTGCTTTGCGACCCCAGGATGACATGGCATCACATGAATACACCGACTCGCAAAGGCGTATGTGTGCGTGTGTGCAACAAGGCTTCCTGGACCACGGCCTCAACACATACAGGCGTGGTTAGGGTTGCCGCATGCCTTTGCTCGCTTGATCGCCCTCGTCTCTCAACACTTAACGGCACCTTCTCTCAAACAATAACGCCACAGCAACAAACACACACGTGTCCCTGACGCCCCATCACGCAAGCTCATGGCGGGCCCCAGGGACCAGCCCGAGGAAAAGCTGGCTCCACAGGTCGCCGCGTCCCCTTCAGCGAGGAACAAATCACCGCAACAAATGCTGCCGACAGCGGGGCCTCTGATCTTCACGGTGAATGGCAAGAAGGTGGTACTGGCACCTGGCACGTGGAATATTTCCCAGAGCCTCAATGAGTATTTGCGGGCGCAACTTCTTATGCGTGGCACGGTAAGTATTTCTTGTGATTTATTATAAATGCGCTCTGCGGCAAGGCACCACGAAAGTTGGGAGCGATTTTTATACTGCAGTAATGCTTACTCACTTCCCTCTCCTGCACCTGTTTAATTTTGCCTGCCTTTACTGCAACACTCTAATTGTTTATGTCATCTTCCCATATCATTTCCGCATCTCTCCTCTCACCTTCCGACCCCAACCAGAAAATAGCCTGTGGTGAAGGTGGCTGCGGATCCTGTGCAGTGATTGTCTCGCGGAAGGCGACCAATGCGACATCTCTTAATCAAGACATCTGCCTGGCTGTCAACTCTTGCTTGCGGCCACTGGCCTCGCTGCATGGATGGAATGTCACCACTGTGGAAGGCCTTCGCGACCAACAGCAAGGTGCCGCTGTCCAGACCCGCATTTCGCGCTTCAACGGCTCCCAGTGCGGCTTTTGTACCCCGGGCATGGTGGTATCTTTGTGCGCTCAACTTCACAAGGACGATGGTGACGGCTGCAACAGCACAGACAACCCATCATCCCTCACCTCTACAATCACCAAAGAGTCACTTGCCCGCTCCTTGGATGGCAACTTGTGTCGCTGCACCGGCTATCGTCCTATTCTCGACGCGGCTGTTTCTTTTCTACCTGCAGCAGCCGATTTGGGTGACTTGGAAGATATGATGGGGAAGCTTGAGTGTCTTGCCATGCGTCGAGGGAAGTCGGAGGATAAAAAAATCCGATGCGATGTGGGAAGCGGTGCCGGGGCCGTCGCCTCCGTGGACCTGATGGATGCGCCCTCCTCTTCCCCATCCTACCTCGTATTTGAGGGCACGGGTGGAGATAGGTGGTACCAGCCGCAAGACTTGGCAGAACTCTTTCATGTACTAAGCTGGCACCCGGAGGCGTGTCTCATTGCCGGGAATACGGGTCGCAGCGGCGTCTACAAGCAGGACAAGGAGATGGACGAAGCCGCTGCTACAGCTGCCGCTGTGAACACGCCTGTGGCGCTAGTGTCGTTCCAGGATGTCCGGGAGCTCCACGGCTACATCTGGGAGGTGAAAACAGGCTGGCTTGAAGTGGGCGCTGGGCTCACCCTCTCAGAACTTGTTGATGTCTTGAAAGGCCTGCCCGAGACAGCGTTCTCGTCGTCTATCCTCCGCGATGCACTTCTCGCTCATTTACATCGCGTTGCGGGAACTCTGGTCCGAAATGCAGGCTCGTTGGGTGGAAATCTATACATTGCCAAAAGCAAACATTTCGACTCCGACCTGTCCACCCTGATGGGTGGATTGGGGGCGATGGTGCGTGTCGCATGGGGACCAGGGTGGGCGGAAAAAGAGCTACCATGGCTTGATTATCTGAATGGGAATGAAGATGAAGATGGAACAGAGGAGGAGGCGAGGCCACGACGGGATATTTTGCTCCGTGTTCGCTTTCGGCTGTGGGATCCGCGAGCGAGGGGAAAAGTCGACGTATTCCAGTCATACCGCGCCGCGTTGCGGAAGGGCAATAGCCACGCTTTCGCAAACGCTGCTTTTCGCGCGAATATTGATTCGGTCACAGGTAGGTTGGAGAACGTCTCCTTGTGCATGGGGGCATTGGGTATGCCGGCTCTGCGTTCCAAAGACGCAGAAGAGGCTCTGATAAGCGCTAGTGCGGACAGTGTCTCGGCAGGTACGGACCCCCTCGGGCAGGCCAGTCTTGAGGCGGCTTTGTTGGCACTTCGCAAGGAGCTTATACCCGCAAATAAGACTCGATACCGCTATCGGGTGGAGCTATTGTCCGGGTTTCTATACAAATTCTTTCTGTACCTCAAATGTCAGGTCGTTTCGTCGGCCTCTTCTCCGTCGCTGGACGTCCGCCTTCTGTCCGCTGCCACGGTGCCGGATGTACCTGTCGCGCTGAAAAGTAGCGAACAAACGTACACTCGGCGATGGATGACGAAAGATGGAGAAGCCAGTAGCAGCGACAGCAGCACCATTGACTATGACCACTTGCCCTACGTTGCCCTCCCCAAGGACTATCAGGGATTCCAGGCCTCCGGGCAGGCAGTTTATGTCTCAGATGTCCTCGAGCTGGAAGGCACCTTGTTTGGAGCATACGCCAAAAGTCCTCGCTCTGTGGGTGTGCTGACTGAGCTGCAAGTATCGGCAGCCAAGGCGATGCCTGGAGTTGTGGCCGTGCTGACCGCTGCGGACGTACCGGGCACTAATGACTGTGCATTCTATTTCGGATCCCCCGACGTTGCCGCGCCCGACACAGTATTTGTGCCCTTGGGTGGGCGCGTGCGTTTCCACTCGCAACCCTTGGCCTTAGTGGTGGCGACATCAACCAAAAAAGCCCAGATGGCTGCCAAGCTGGTCGAGGCTGTGTTTGATGGCTTCGAGGTCCCTTTGGTGACAATTTCGGACGCTAGAGAGGCGGGCTCTTCCATGGGAATTGTGGACGGAGTAAAACGAGGGGATGCAATGGCTGTGTTGTCCCGTGCCCGCTTGGAGCACCAGAAAGGGCTTGCGGCGAACGCAATCGGAGGACTAGGCAAATCGCTGAGCGTGGTGGAGGGCGCTCTGCGTGCGGGCTCTCAGAAGCATTTTTACCTAGAAACACAGACGGCCTACGCAGTCCCCGACGAGGGTCGCATGCTAGTCTATTCGTCCACGCAAGCCCCCCAGGCGGTGCAAGAGGTGGTGGCGCGCGTGTTGGGGACGGCCATGAACACTGTTCAGGTCAAGATGCGGCGGGCGGGAGGTGCTTTTGGGGCCAAGGCTACGCGCAACTTGCCCCACGCAGCCGCTGCCGCCGTGGCTGCAAAGGTTCTGGCCCGGCCGGTGCGTTTGACGTTGGACCGAGCCACGGACATGCAACTGACGGGGGGACGGCACGCGATGGAGGCGGAATACGCTGTTGCCTATGACCCCGTCACGGGGTTGGTGGAGGCCGTAGCGTGTCAGATTTGGTTGAATGGGGGGTTCTGTGCCGACCTTTCGTTTACACCTTGCCATGACCTGGCCGCGAATCTGGAGCAGGCCTACTTCATCCCTCATTTCGATGCTTCCATCGAGGTATTGCGGACGAACCTTCCTACGAGTACTGCAATGCGGGGCCCGGGGGTGGTCCAAGCCTCCTTCATAATGGAGTCCATCCTAAATCATGTGGCGGCTGAGCTCGCCGGTCATCTCACACCCGAGGAGGTGCGTCGCGTGAACTTTTTTCGCCCCGTTGGAGAGGGAACCGACGCCGCGCCTACCACGATGATGAGCGCCGGCTGCATGCACATGCCACCGACGCCTATCTCCCACTTCACATTGCCGGACATTTGGCAGCGGCTCAGCGCGTCGGCTCAGCTCGAAGCTCGCCGCAAAGAGGTAGCGGCGTTTAATGAGGCCAACAGGTGGCGGAAGCGGGGCATGGCCATGACGCCGATCAAATTTCTGAGCGCTCTTATGCCCATGCAGGCAACCGTCAACGCCTACTCCGACGGCTCCATCTTGATCCACCATGGCGGTTGTGAGATTGGGCAAGGCATCCACGCCAAGAGCGCGCTCGTGGCACTCCGGGCCCTTGCGCAAATAGGCGTGGTGGAACCCCCCACCTTGAGCATGGTCCAGTTTGCAGACACCGACACGGACGTGATCCCCAACGGGGGATATACTGCGGCTTCCACCACCTCTGAGCGGGCATGTGCCGCGGTAGACGCCGCCTGTCGAGTGATGGTCAAGCGTCTGGCACCCCTACGTGACCGACTTATGCAAGAGAAGGAGAACAAGGCCAAGGCCGCGGCAGCAGCATGCGCATGTGGGGCAACGGAGGGAAATAACGGTGGCCACGGAGGGGGTCCTGCTGTCCCCGCGCCCCTTACTTGGGTGGAACTTGTCAAGACAGCTTTGGGTTTTCGGGATTCGATCGATTTGTGCTGTCATGCGCAGTGGCGTCCTGGGCTGCCGGGCCACTACCACAACTATGGGGCCGCCTTGACAGAGGTGGAGGTTGACGTGTTAACCGGCGAGGTGACGATTCGGGCTGTGCACCTGCTGTACGACTGTGGTAAGAGCATCAACCCGGCGGCGGACCTGGGGCAGGTAGAAGGTGCGTTTGTCCAAGGTCTGGGTTATTACTTGATGGAAGAAGCGCTTATCGCTACCGACGGTGCGCTGCAGTCTCCGGGCACCTGGGACTACAAACCACCTTTGCTGGCCGACATGCCCGCGGAGTGGAAGGTGGGCTTGTTGGAAAACGGAAAGTTTGAGAAGGGCTTCCTCTCTTCCAAGGCCTCGGGGGAGCCGCCCTTGGTCTTGGCCACCTCAGCCATGATGGCTCTCCGACATGCCGTGACTGCGGCGCGCAAGGAAATTTTTGGCTCAGGCTCGGCGGCGGTCCACAATTTTCGCCTGGATGCCCCCGCGACGCCCGAGCGTGTGCATCGTGCATGCGGGGCCACCATGGGCTGCCTCTCCTTGCACGGGGCAGCTGGTGCACAACCCTGGTTGGATGAGACGCCGCGGCACCATGTGGATGTGGCCGTGGCGGGGGCTGGGTTGGGTGGCCTGGCCTTAGCCATTGCTCTCGATAAGCTGGGCGTTAATGCCGCACTGTTTGAGCGGGCGCCAGCGTTAAGGGACGTGTCGCAGGGCTTGGTGGGGATCACGCCGAATGGGCTGCGGGCACTGGAGTTGATTGACCCCCGATTGAAGGAGCATTTGATGGAGAGGGGGAAATATAACACGGAAGCTTTTACCAAAACCGTGGACGAGCAAGGCCAGAGCACGGAGCGGGTGGTGCAGTTCGAAGCCAATAATGTTTCCATCCCTTGGGCCGACATCCAGCACTCACTTGCTCGCTTGGTGCCTCGCACCATGATAAAGTGCAGCCACGACTTTGCGGGATTCGACGAAGACGAGGACGGCGTCACCATCTATTTCAAAGGCCGTGTCGAGACGGCCCGTACGGTGATGTTGGTGGGCGTGGACGGGCTTTTTTCGGTGGTTCGTAAGGGCCTCGTACCGTTCCCCGATGGGCGAGGTGATGAGGTGTGTGAGTCAGGCCATACGAACTGGAACGCCATAATGAAACCCGACGAAGCTGGCTTGCCTTATCCGCACCCCGTGGTAAGTCTAACGTACCTGAAGGAAGTACCACCCCGTTTTTTTTTCATGATTCAGTGCGGGCATGGGCGCATTCTGTGGCAGGTGCGCGTGAGTGACCCAGGCAAGGAATACACTGTGGCGCCCAAAAAGGGCCATGGTCGGTTGGGGCTGACCGGCGTCAAGCAACGCATCTTGGACATGGTAGCCGATGTGCCTGACGTGCAACCATACATAGCTGCCACCCCCGAAGAGACCATCTTTGAGCGATGCCTCCTCTTCCGCAAGCCTTTGCAGCGTTACAGTACTCCAGGGCGGCATGTGGTGTTAATGGGTGATGCGGCTCATGCCATGCATTCCGTCCGTGGGCAAGGTGCTAATATGACATTTGAAGATGCGCACTGCCTGGGCCTAGCGCTGGCTGCGAAGGGTGTGGGACCGGCCGCCGTCCGGGTGTTTGAGCGAGCACGCATTCCTCGGGCTAACCTAGTGCAGTGGGAGAGCAATACATACTATATGCGGCAGTTTGAGAAGAACACAAGCCACACTTGGGCGCTGAAATTTCTAAATTTCCAGTCGTATGTCGCAGATTTTCACAAGCATGAAGCTTTGCCAGCGCATTTGCTGTGAGTTAGGAGAACGGCGGCTGATGCAAGCCAAGGAAAAGGAAGAAAATAGGATATTCGAGAGGAGTGAAATATGTTTTCGTGCGCGATTTGGAATGAATTACCATCAATAGGAACAGAGACGAAAGCGCGCTTATAAGAAGAGGTGTTGTACTATTTGAAGACATTAGTTGGAGAGGAGGGAAGAAGAGATTGTACATGCAATGATGGTTTTCCTCTCAATCTTGTCGAGAAGGGCTGGATCGGCATTATGTTTCGAGTTCTGTGTGTGAGCAAACTGTATTGTCGTGTTTAGAAACGATTTGTACATTTTAGTGACAGTCAAGGAGTCGATTATGCGACTAGCCGGCATCAATCGCGTGAGCACAGCATGATATTGACCGAAGAGGCTGACGTGGCAGATATTGGATAATGAAATAAAAGGCACATAATTTACTCCTGGGACGAAAGCGAATAATCTCTAATATTTTTATCCGCCTTCAGTTCGTAGAAGGTTGTTAAAATATCTTTCCATGCCTTGGACTTGATCAACACTTTTTCATTTTGGAGTTATCATACCTTGTCCTATTTTTCCCAAGTTACATGTAGTACTCGTGCATGCTCTCACAATTTGTCAAGAAACGACCAGAATCGATCCTCAGTAAAGATTTGTTGGCTCCCGTGGTGAAACTTAGCCAGATCAATCGACAGACGTTGCCGACAATTGATTCACCTATCTTGCTCTACAATTCTCTCGAACTCCTTTCGATCACAATCAAATGCGAACCATACTGCAAGAGGATATGCGATTTTGTTTTTTATGTTGGAAACGGTTTTCCTGTTCTTCAGGTCAATTTCACAAACATACCACCGCTTCATTTGTCTCCGTGGATTGATTTGAACCTAGGTTTGTCAGAATGCATGCCAAGGCAGGCAAGTGTTGTACATAGTGCATCACAACTCGATTAAGCTGACACAAGACTCACTAGACACATTTCTTCTGGGAGTGCCATTTTACTCGCACATCAATTTTATTCTTTGAATTCATATAATTTATTGGATGGAAAACGACAGGTCTCGTGCTTTTAAGGCTTTTTATGAAGGCTTTAAGCGGTGGCTTCAAGTAATCCCATAAGATTTTGGATGTGACTCTAGAAACCAACTTTACATACCAAAATTTGGGACCGCCTTTTCAAGAAAATGCAAGTCGCGTTTTGGTTGCCTTTGGGCTCGAGTGTCTCTTGCTTGAGGACATATCGTACTCAATGAGCACAAATGTGGGAAAGCTCACATGTTGCATGACATTTCAGTTCATGACCAAAAGTTGATATGAGAGTAAGAGAGGACTGACGGCGATGCGGCCGTTGAGGCACAGTGCACGACTGTTCGTGATTTGCTTGGTCGCGGAGAACGGACAGATTGGAGGACATATATAATGTTTAGGTTGCAAGACCTTCTTGTACCGAATGAACAAATGACAAAAAAAGAAATGAGTCGATAGCGATAAAATTCAAATGATTCTGACTGTGAAGGCAGAATTTGTCGAGACATTATCTCTTGAGTTTCATTGTCAATAGACTCAGTCTTACTCTCTGCTAATTTTGTACAAACTTATCCACTGAGTGGTGATGAGAGAGTTCTGTGGGAGGATGCGAAAGCTGGAAGGGTGCCAGGTGGCTTATTCTTCTTTTGCATCTGCTGCTGTTTATCACTTTGTTATGAACGCGTGGAAGACGTTGAAAATGAGGAAGCACCCCACCCATCCCTCCTCAAGTAGTGACTCGGATCTTTTTGGGTGTCGCATAGCCCACGAAAAATGTTATCAGTGCCAGGTGGAAGGATGCCAGCAGGCTTCCAGGTAGTGATGGTACGAATCAATCTGAGTGTTGTGTAACTCACGGAGAGGTAATCGGCGCCATGTGAAAGAGGTATGCATCTTTTTCAGTTAGGTCCTACTTCATCCGGACACTGGTATGGGGCTCTGCATATATGCTTGTCGTGGTGATAAGTCCATCAGACATTTGGTGAGGCATATTATATTGTCATCTAGAGCAGCTCCAGGGGATACTTTGGGTTGAAACAGGTGCTGTTTCTCCGGGCAGAGCAGGTCTTTTACTTTGAACTCGTGGAGGTGCCCAGACTCACGGAGCTGAGACGTTGGACCAGATTGTGTTTGCGGCATTTTTTGACAAAAGTAAGATCATAGCGACCCATTATTTATAATGACACGACTAACATGGCCTTCTATGGCAACGTTATCGTGAGTAACATGCATGTGTGCTTTATTTTTCACTACTGTGTTCTGCGCGGACTTCGCGCACCCACCCTTGAATCTGGCACCGAATGCCGCCTCCATGGGCCTTGCAACGCCACATGATGTTCGTAATCTCACTCCTGTTTACTTTTTAACTCTATTTTTATTTTAGACTCTTTGCACTCCTCCACCAAGCACCGATTGGCTCCCCCGTCGGTTTTGCGACGACCGGGTTCGCCCGCATGCCGACTGCTGTTATTTGCGTGTTTTGATCACCCGAGCTCCTCCCGCAGCTTTCTATTCCGGTCATAGTCGCAGTATCTATAGACCCATTGTCTTGTGTTGCGTGTGTATGGGTGGAGGGTTTAGGCAAGTGAGTTGGGGATGGAGAAGGTTGGGGGAGACGCTCGGCCCATACATGGTCCGGGAGGTTCTTCTTTTTGACTTTTTCCCTCCTAAACCATCCCCCCCGGCCTGACGAGCCTTTAAAAACTATTGATTTATCACATGTTTCGATACATGCGAGTAGGCCAAACCATGATCAACATCGAACTCAAAAAGATACATCGATCTCACAAAAATTAACATAATTATTGCGAGTCAACGGCAATTGAAATAAAGATACGGACGGGATCTTCCCCCCTCCTGTCCTCCCATGTCCTGTCGAACACGAAACAAGGGCAACAACCCACGCGCGGTCTGAATGAGCTTGATTGTAACAAACACGATGGCGTCCTAGCAGTTGCCGCTCTTATGCTATGTCTCCATTTTGCCAATCGTGCGAGTCCTCCAACCTCATACTTGAAGCAGCGACCCCCTTGCTTTTGGAGCATCCATCACACCTCCTCAACCAATCACCGTTCACTGCAATACCTACACAAACAGGCATTCTAAAGTCGTTGCGCTTGACATGTCTCTATTGAAAGCTTTTTTCTTCTGGGCCTTGCTGGGCTGTGCGGACGCTTTTGTTGGACCGTCAGTCGCCCCTTTCCGGCCCGCTGCGTCATGGTCCTCCTGTGCTCAGCACGACAGCGGCCGTGGCTTGTATTTGAGCGCTGCAGTTCAGCGCCCCACGGTCCCAAAAGCCGTATGTGCTACTTCTTCGGGCGGTGCACCGGCGACCGGGCCGACCTCTTTGGGACCTTTGCCTCCACTGGAAGGCTTTGACCCACGGGGAGGAAACATCCCTGCTGTCGGCACCAACAGCAAAGGCGGCGTGTGGGTGCCGCAAATGGCGCGGCCCCGGCGAAACCGCAAGTCTGAGGCTGTGCGTGGCATGGTACGGGAGAATATTGTGCTGCCCCGCAACTTTATCTACCCGCTTTTCATCCACGAAGAGACCTATGACACAGAGATTTCCTCCATGCCTGGCCAAAAGCGTTTCAGCCTAGCGGGCATGATGGCCGAGGTGGCTGAGTCCTGGCAATACGGTGTCAAGACGTTCGTGCTTTTTCCCAAAGTCGACGACAGCCTCAAGACAAATGACGGTCGGGAGGCTTATAACAAGGCGGGCATTGTCCCGCGGGCGATTGGCATGATTAAGGAGAGCTTCCCCGAGGCAACCGTTATGACAGACGTAGCGCTGGACCCATACTCGGACCAGGGCCACGACGGGATCGTACTGAATGGAAAGATCATCAATGATGAAACTATTGAGCAGCTGTGCAAGCAGGCCATTTGCCAGGCCCGCGCTGGCGCTGACATAGTGGCGCCCAGCGACATGATGGACGGACGCGTGGGGGCGCTGCGGCGGGCCCTGGACTCTGAGGGCTTTACAGATGTCTCCATCATGGCCTACACAGCTAAATATGCATCCGCCTACTATGGTCCATTCCGGGACGCCTTGGACTCACACCCAGGCTTTGGGGACAAGAAGACATACCAACAAGACCCCGCCAACGGTCGCGAGGCCCTTTTGGAGGCCGCACTTGATGCTGCCGAAGGTGCCGATTTCCTCATGGTTAAGCCCGGCATGCCATACCTGGATGTCATCCTTCGCCTAAAACAGGCATCTAATCTACCCATCGCTGCTTATCACGTGTCGGGCGAATACGCCATGCTCAAGGCCGCTGCTGAGAAGGGCTGGCTCAACGAAAAGGACGTTGTGCTCGAGACGATGACTTGTTTTAAACGCGCTGGCTGTGACATCATCCTTACATATTACGCCAAGCAGGCGGCGAAATGGTTGGTCGAGGATGGGCTGATTTAAAGTGCAAGAAATCCTCGGTGTGTTTGAATCTGCAAGCCGATTAAAGAAAAAAACAAGAGTTCGGCAACGGGCACACATTTCAATGCTTTAATGTTCAAGATTTTGATACCTACATTTTCTTCGTCTCTATTTGTCCTTTGATTCTCCTCGTCCTATAAACTATAGATTAAAATTTTATGTTGCGCGTTCCTTTTCTTACATCCATCCTCTCTTTTGCCTTCACTGTATCCCTTCAAGGGGCATAAATTAAGGTATAGCCCCCCTAGGATCTCCTTCCGACCCAACTCTCAATCTTCTCTCTCAATTTTCTTTGATTTGGTGCTCTATGCTTCTGAAACTTATCTCCTTCTTTATACATGCTTCCTTACTTTCCGGTCTCGTGGCTGTCGTATCCATCTTGTGCGTGTCTTGGTGTCTCTTGCCTCTATGACCGCGACACTACTTACTTACTTACTTAAGCGTCCGTTATCATCAGCTTTCCACAATCCTCGGCTGCATCTCCTCCTAATTTTCCTTCAATCTCCGAGGCATCGTCCTCCATCACTTGTTGATCTACCTCCATCGGATCTTCCTCATTTGAAACTTCCTTCGATTCCTTCGCACCCGCTTTGGCTAGGGTTGCCTGCGATGTCTCACGCTCGATCTGACGCATGAGAGCATCGTAACCCTCATCGTCATTCTCCATCGCTAGCTCCTTTCTCAAAGTCCTGACCAATGTAGGCAATGAACCCCGCAACTGACGTTCGTCTTTTACTGACAGCTCGAGCACCGACGTCGATTGCAGTCTGCATTGGGTGACTGTGGCGAGGTCAAAGCGGGCTTCCCGAGACTCTTTGACTTCCTCGACAGCTTCCGCGTTGTGGCGTATGAACGGCATAAACACCTCTACCAGACGCTGGATATCTCCCTCGCTATCAATATAGACGGATGCAATTAGCGCCTCAAGCACGTCTGCCAAGGCTTTGGGGCCACTCGCGCTTCTAGCTGCCCCGTCGGACTGCTCATCTTCATCCTCGCGGCCACCGTCGAGCGCGTTTGAATCGCTCGCAAACATCTCCACACAGCGGTTGAGCTCAATGCTGTCCGAGTCATAAAAACGATGTAATTGTAGCCATTCCAATGCCCGCTTGGCCAAATGCTCGTTGCTGACCGTCTGCCGCTTTTCCACATGCAACGGCTTCGGCATGAAATCCGGGTTCTCGAACAAAATCTGCACCATCACCATATAGTCCAGGAGGGCGTCGCCTAAAAATTCCAGGCGCTGATAATCCGAGATAATCACCATTTCACCGTTGCCGCGTTCTGAGCGCCGGCTCTTCTGGGAGTGCGACGGATGCGTCAGAGCTTGCAAGGCCAGCCACTTGTTCCGAAATTTGTAGCCAAGCAACGTCTCTAGCTTCTCCAACTTCAAGACCAAGTCGCTGGCAGGAGCCGGTGTGGGCTTGGGGAAAATCGTCTGAGGCATATCTGCCAATGCTTTTTCCGTCCAGCAATGACAACGTCGCTGCAAGACAGGCCAGTACCCTCGTTGGTGCGCTACATCCGAGGCGGCGGGTATACCAGCCTTAAAAAAAAGTGCCGGTGATTCCAACAATCCCACCATGCTGGAATACTGCTCGTTACAGGCCTCCGTCGTACACATGACAGGAAAACCGAGCCATTGAAGGAATCCGTCCGCCGCACGCGGGCCTCCATCAATCAAATACGCCCCAATCAGTGCTTCCACCACATCTGCCACGACCTTGACATTTACTTCCGATGCTGTACTGGCAAGCGGGGCCATGAGGGAGGGCGCCCAATGCCGGTAAGGCTCATTCAAGACCTTCATTCGCAACACAATATTACCTTCGATACCCCGTTTCAGTGCAGCCTGCATCAGACGGCGATTGCAAATCATGTTGCTGCGGAAGTCATGCAACAAGCTCTCCCGCAACAGGTACGGTTCCTTGCGCAGAACCACGCAGCTCATGGCCAGTTTGAGATAGACGTCCCCCAAAACTTCCAGGCGCTCATAGTCCGGCTTGCAGAGGGCGGTGCGGATCACAGAGTGGTCTTGGACGGGGATGCCCACGTCCCGGATGAAGCATGCGACCTTCAGCGCAATCTCAAGGCGCCAGAGCTTCGGCAAAAGCCGTTGACAGGCCACATAGAGTCTCTTGGGCACACGAATAAAGGAGCAGAGCTGGGGCGCTAACAAACGACAACTGGAATGACGATTCTGTCGCAAGCATGTCGGAGTGTCGGTGCTCAGAGCTACGTCCTCCACCTCCTCGCCTTTCTTCCAAATCTGCCCGTTCAACGCCAGCATACGGAAAGTGAAGGGGCTGTCGACGATCTTCTCCACCAAAAGTAGGGATTGTGCCTGGTCACATCGGTCCCACACCTCGACAGGGTATTCAAACAGGTGCAAGCGCGGCTTGTGCTCCTCTTTCTTATCTTCCTCTTCCGAATTTCCTCCCTCCGGTTCCTCCTCCATCTCCACGTCTTTTTTGTCACAGCCACTATTATCGACCTTTTCAGACCCAGCCTCGACATCTTTGTCCACATTCTCTCTCCCTTGTTTTGGCCTTTTTCGTACTTTATCCCTTGCAAAAATGCCCTCCCGGTCCCTCTCCATGTTCCCAGACGTCTCAAAACTCAAAGAGGCATCCTCCTCCAAATCCATCTCTGATCCACCCGCTGACTTGGCCTGGGCCTCTGGGTCCTCTTTTTTTGGTGCCTCTATCTTTGCCGTCATTTTCTCCTGTGCTTTTGCGTCCGCCCCAATTTTCACTCGTGCAGCCGCTGCTGCAGCTGCAGCTTCACGCACTTCCGCCAGCGTCTGATCCACCACCATCTCAACTGGGGCCCACAGCTTGGGTCGGCTGGAGAGGGGACTGCACGTTAGTAAAAGACTGTCGCAGAGTGTTACAGGGTCCTCCGAAGGAAGTGGCCAAAACTCTCCCCGCCCGTGCAATAGCTTCCCAGAGGGCGCGTCTTGAACGAGAGCGTTGACCAGATCCCAATCCACATCCCCGTCAAGGTTGAGCGGCGCAAGGACATATCCCTTGTCAAATTCGGCCTTAGGCTCCAAGTGTTCACAAAATAACATCTCGTCATCCTCCTCCGACGAATCTGCCGAGCTGCGCTTCTTATTATTTTCCACCTTCTCCTTCTTCCGCTTCTCGAGGCCCAGCATCGAGACAACCAAGGGTGTGGCCCCTTCCTGATCTTGGTCCTCCCCCCTTTTCTCCTTTCCTAACGACTCGCTCTCCTCCTCCTTGCCTTCACCAGCCGATGTCGTTACTGACTGTCCCCCATCACCTTCTATTATTGCTGATCCGCCTTCTTCCGCCGTGCTGGAAACAGGAGGGGTTGTGGTGTTGGGCGCTTGTTCCCCACCACCGTCCTCATTATCGTCACAATCACCGCCGGGCTCTCCATCGCCCGTGATGAGCTGCATCGACTGCCGCCGAATCTGGTTGGCTAGGTTACGTTTCTTCGCCGCTCGAGGCGGCGTATCTTCGATGTGTAGAAGCGGCGCGAACTCAATCTTGAACGCGCCAGGGCCATGCACCACGAAGTGGAGCAGGACGACGTGAAACTTGTTCAAAAGACCCATCTGCGCCATCGTTAGCTTCAGCATTCTTGCGGGCTTTGGCTTCAAGCCTTCTGCTTCCAAAATATCTTCAGACAGCAACGTCTTCGTCAGGACTGCCACGCTGCTGATCTCCTCGTCCATGCGGTATGAGTAGTACACGGATGGATGGATGTCTTCGACGGTATTGGGTGAAGCCGAGCTCAGGGCGCCATCGGCAGCCACGCCCGTTTGTGTCTCCTTAGTCGCTGCTGCCATCTCTACCTTCTCTGTAGTCAATTTATGTGCGTCTTCAATCGCTGCCTCCTGCATTCCTTGCCCCAGCATTGTGGCCAGGCCCAAATGAGCAGCGGCACGCGTCTTCATCTCCACACGCTCGTTCACGACCTGAACGCCGGCAAATTCTGGAATAAAATGCTCGTAGGTCTCGAGTTGGACAGATTCTCGCACTGGGTTTAGGTCATCGTCCACGAATCCTTGCCGGTGGAACTCCACGCAGGCATGGAATGCAGCCACAGCACGAGCGATGGCCTTGGCAGGGAAGAGACTGCTTTCAAAGGAGGGAAAGCCAAACACCGCAGGTAGCGTCAGGACACACTTATAGAGCATGTGTTGGCCGCGAGGCGACAGCTCTTCTTGTATTTCGGTAACAGGCGACAGGCGATAGCTCATGCATTCCTTGTTCCACTGGCAGATCTGGTTCAAGAAACCTATAGAATTGTCCAGGTTGATGAGCGCACCTGTCGTAGAGGAACTATAAGAGAATTGGGGAAACGCTCGGCTCAAGGACACGTCCCGAGGTAGTATGAAGATGTCGTTTCCATCCAGTATCTCTTTCTCAAAGTGTGCGGCGCCCTGCTCGAGCTGGAAGATCCTCTCCAGCGACTCCCGATCCGGCGCGAACAGGACAAATGCCCCGCCGTCATGTTGCCGCGCGCGGCCCCGCATTTGCACAAATGCTGTAGGATTAGCCACGGTGTCAAACGCCACCACAAGGCTACACTCCGGGACGTCGATACCCTCTGACAGGACATCCGTGGCTACCAAGACCTGTATCTTCCCCGAGGTGAAGTCCTTGATCGGCTGCCGCTGGTAGCGCTTTAGTCCAAATGCCGGAACGCCACTCGCAGTGGCCTTCCCAATGGCAAATCCACAGCGCCCGGTGAAAGGCTCTAGGAGGTTCAAGAATTCGAAGAGGACGCGGCAGGTGGTACGGCGCTGCACGAAGACGATTGCCCGGAAGTTCTCGCTATCCTGCTCCCGCCGCTGCCGGAGGCACTGCACCATTTTCTCCGCCCTATCCGTGAGTTGGAATTGTTGAAACTGCACGACTTTTGGTAAGACCTTGCGCAGATACAGAGCCAGCTTACGGGCCATTATACCCTCCGTCACGTCCCGCTCTGAGCGTGGGAACGGTGTGGTGCCGATCCAATGATCCAGCACCAGAAGAATGTGGCGGACCCCAAACCAGCTCCCCACATGATTGTAGTTGGGCCGCACCATATTCAGGTCAAGGCTCTTGCTCTTAGTCACTGATGGCAAACAGACTTTGAGTTCCTCCAAAATCGTGGCGATCTCCGTGCCGCTGCTTTCGTCCAGGAGCGCCATATGCCGGGCGCTGTCCTCTTCGTGATGACTCTCGCTGTCCTCACCGATGTGATCCAAACTCTCACCTTGCTGGTGAAAATCACCCTTATCCTCCATGGCATAAACGATATCGTCCCCATCCACACGCCCTGCTTCTGCGATAGCAAAAGATGCGATGGGGCTGTTCAATCGCTGCCCCGCCTTGAGCAACTCCTTCTCGCGTGTCACGTGGTCCTCCTCCTGGTATTGGATAACGCTGAGGGGTGCCTTGGCCGCAAACATCTTGATATCATCTAGTGGACATATGTGTAGCGTGCAGTGGAGGATCTGGTGGCACAGCTTGCTGGGCGTGGCCGTCATACCAAAGACGCGGGGGCGGGTTCCCGAGGCTTCAGCCCGCTCGTAGTGGTGCATGACCTGTGCATAGGGGTGGTTGCGGTGCGCCTTGTGACATTCGTCTAGAACGAGCAAATTGATGCGCGACACCGTCATGTACTCGGAGCCTTTTGTGAGCACGTTCAGGAGGATCTGAGGGGTGCACACTATCACATGGTTCTGTCGGAAGACGGTCTGCCACTGGGCCTTGCTCCAGAGATCGTACTCCATGCCCACGCAGAACTTGATGGACAGCGACGTGGCGTTGCGGATGCGTTGGTACTGTTGCTGGGCAAGGTGTCGTGTGGTGGCAAGGAAGAAGGCTACCTGGCCCTCGCTGTAGTCGGCCTCGCGAAGCAAGGACAAGGCTACGTGAGTTTTGCCAATGCCAGCTGCCCCGCACATGATGATGTTGCTGCGGCGAGCCTTGGCCAAGGCTGCTTGCTGATAGTTGCGGAGCCGCTCCGCGGACAGCTCGCCAGTCAGCTCCAATCTTGGTGAGGCTGTCGCGTCCCACTCCTCCATGGTGGCATGTGCTAAAAGGAAAACAAGTCTTCTTTCTCGTTTTTAGATACTTTTTTTGGGGGGGGGGGCTCTGTGGGGATGTTGGGCACTGGGACAAGAAGTATGTTAACAGAGTACCACAGAGCTTTACAATATACGCAGCAAGGAAGAATGTGCCAGCGCATACCGTGGGTTTTCGCAGAAGAAACAGGCGTGTCTTATCAATGGGAATCAAATGAACCGTTGCGCCACCGTTTCCTCCTGCCGCTCGCTGTGAGATGAGCATCCCCCATGTTTATTGTTGCCCCCCCTTGTGTAAGCTTGTAAAACCAGCGGCTTGCCATGAGGTAGTAAGACTCTCTGTGCTTATGCTGCATATGCTGCTTTAATCACTTTTCCTATACCGTAGATTTAGGCCTCAGCCTCCCCTTCGCACCGGGAGCGCCCATCATCCAAGGCCTAGCATTTCCTCAAGTTCCGCAAGGCTCGTACATACGCGGCATGTGGTGGCTCGTAAAGCCTAGGCTGCTCGTATTCTGCGGCGTCGTCCTCCTGATCGGCCAGCTATGCGCTCAGACAGAGGTAAGAAACAGACGGGACGCGATGGGTTGGGTGGGTGGGTAGGGATCAACTTACGGTCTCAGATACAGTATGTGATAAACCACGCGACATGCCCCTGGTGTGCGCTTCTCACATTTATTCATGACATTGCGTACTCCAACTCACATACACCCCTCTCGCTCTCGCTATATCTCTCCCATCGCAGGGCGGGAAGCGTTTCACACACCTACCAATGCTGGATTTCTTCCGTGCCCGTGTTTGCCAGACTTGCGACCTAGACGGGTTTGTGGGGGACTGCGGCTGCGAGTTTGACACGGTTAACAAAGCCACGCGTCAGTACTTTTTTCCGCTGTTGGGGGATCTGGCACAGCGCACCTTCTTTCGGTACTTCAAAGTGAACCTGAGCAAGGCCTGCCCCTTTTGGCACGAGGAGATGATATGCTCCATCCGGGACTGCGCCGTGCTGGAGTGCGAAGCCCATGAGGTCCCGCCCGTCTGGATCGAGCGAGATGCCGAAGGCCGGGCGATACGGGAATGTCTCGGGGACTCCACGACGGCCTTAAGCGAGATGGAAAAGCTTCTGGGCACGGTGGACCGCAAGGAGGCCAAGGCGGGTGTCGATGCCTTCGCGGGCTGGGCGGAGGGGGACAACGCCAAAGTTTGGATCGAGCAGGAGGAGGAAGACCAGGGTATGAATTACATCAACCTCCTGCGCAACATCGAGCGCTTCACGGGCTATGCAGGGCCCTCGGCTTGTCGAGTCTGGCGCTCTATTTACGAGAATTGCTTCGAGCTGTCCCCTATGGAGCTGCACGCGGGCGGGCACTGCCTGGAGAAGCGCGTCTTCTACCGCCTGATCGCCGGTCTGCAATCATCCATCTCCACACATTTAGCCTTGGACTATTACGACTCGGCCCAGGACCGGTGGTGCCCCAACACGGCGCTGTTCGTGGAGAAGGTGGGCATGCATCCCGAGCGCATCCACAACCTGTACTTCGCCTACCTGTTCCTGCTGCGCGCCATCAACATGGCCGGACCCGAGCTTCAGGCCTACGACTACGACACGGGGAACCCCGAGGATGATGAATGGGTACGCGGTGCAGTCCGGGGCCTGGTGCGTGCTTCTTCCAACGCCACCACAGCTGAGCAGTGCCACCGCGCATTTGACGAGAGCGGCATGTTCCAGCCGCGCGGGCTGGCGGGCGGATCCGACGCGGTAGCAGCAGAGGAAGCCGAGCTGCACAAGCTGCGCCATGATTTTTTCGTGCGCTTCCACAACATCTCACGCATCATGGACTGCGTCGGGTGCGAGAAATGCCGGCTCTGGGGCAAGCTGCAGGTTCTGGGCCTGGGCACGGCCATCAAGGTGGTGCTGGGACGGCCCGAGGACCGGACGGCGGAAGGCCGCCTGTCATTTCAACGCAACGAGGTCATTGCCCTTATCAACACGGCCCACCAGCTGGCCAAGAGTGTCAAGGCCGTGGACGACTTCCAGAAGCTGGAGTTCGACGAGATTGTGCAGCGCTGGATGTGGCTGGCCGGCCTGGTGCTCATTGTCACTGGTGCTTTGCTAGGCCTGCTTCTTCGACGGCAAGGGCCAAAAAGAAGCAATCGGCATCACGGTGAGTGCGGGAAGGCAACAAATGGAATGGATTCCGCTGCGCAAGGCGTGCTACCTATTGATTATGAACGTACGAAGAAGGCAAATTAGAATGAAGTGATGAGTTTTCGCGCTTTGTGTTGGAAAGTTTTTGAGTGGTGAAGAAAAGGAGAGCGCATATGTGGAGTTCACACTTGATTGCAAAGTGTGTAGCATTCATTCAAAGCCACACTTAGTCTTTCCCCCCGGCCCTTGGAAATTCTCGAGTGGACGAGGGTGTACATTTGTATACATTAGATAATGAGCGAAGAAAGACCTCACAAAAGGACCAATCAACTAATATAGAAATGAACAGAAAGTAGGGCGCATGGTTTTTCACCGGCCCAGACTTCCATGGATTTTTCCATGTACTGTTATATATTTTGGGGACAAAGGTCCGAAATACTTGCTTCCCGGAAAAATTAAAAAAAGACTTTCCTCAAGTACTTTATTTCTTCCATACTTTTGCAATCGAAATCACCGTTGGTATTTTCACACTTAAATGTTATGTTATTCTCACTCCCAAAATGTTGCCTAGGCATCCGCGACAAACTTAATGCCATCTTCTTCCGACGACGCTCCTTTGAACAAGGCTGCCTTGCCTTGCTGCTCTAATAATTCCAGGGCACGTCGAAAAATGGTAGGGTCCGTGCCATGAAAATCTGCGCCCGCAGTTATCTCATCTCCAGAGTACAAATCATATACCGTGTACACATTGCCAGCCATTCCATTTCTCCGCACAAAGTCCAGGACGGAGGCTGCAATTTCTTGCGGGGACCGCCACATGACAAAGGCCGTGGTCTTATACTCGTCTTTCCATTCTGCGTGCCCGCTCGCCACCATGCCCTGCACCACCTCCTGGCGTGCCTTCAAGGATAAGGTACGATTGATGATAGGGTTGGCAAAGAGCGGCCACTCGTTAAGGTTTAGGTTTTGTATGCCCCGGGCTTGATGCCACCGTAGCACCAGCTCCCGCCATAGCCGAAGCTGGATCTTCCGAGTTTCCACGACGGGCTGAAGTGTAAAAAAGGGCGGGAAGGCATGGTACTCCGGCAGGCTGGTGTCTGCCAGGACGATGGGGGACGTGGACGTGGTGGTTGCCATTTGTTGCTTTTGTGTAGAAGAAAAAGCTGAGGCCGGGGGAATCGACGTGGAGCCCCAGACAAAATCTGAGGGGCTCGGGCGGAAAATAGGATAAGTCAGAGGAGGGCGAGAGGAATAATCTGACGTAGCTAGGGGAGGAGATAGCCTGTAGGTTGTGTGTTGTTATTATCATGCATGATGCATAAAAGTGGCGCTGTCGTTGCGATAACATCCTCAACCTCCCCTCAAGAGAAAAAAGATCAGCGTGCTGAGGAGGAGAGGGGAAGTCTGGGGGCCATCGGCACCCCGAGTTTGGCTCAGCTGTAGAGCCAGTAAGCAAAACAAAGATAGTACTTGGAGTTGACCTCTTGTTGCCGTTTTATTCTTTGGGAACCCTATGCCAAATGTAGTCCTTAGAACTTATTATTCTTTTGAAGCAATATAATATGCAGCAAGCTAAAGACACACACCAACCTACATCAAACTCCACACATTACACAGCGCCTGTGCGACAAGGACAAGATGCCGCTCAAGAAGTCAGCGCTAGAGCTCGCTAAAGAGGAGCAGGCAATGGCTCTGGAGCAGCGGGTGCTTGCGCGCCTAGAGAGAGAGTCGAAGTCTCCGAATTCTCAGAAGCACAATAGCACCAGTCCTAGGCGGGCCACGGGGCATCTCCCAGCCACCATGCGTCGCCTCTCGTCTGCCATTGCGATGTCACGGTCCCAGACGAAAAAGGAGCGGGAGAGGGAGGAGGAGCAGGAGGAGGACCAGGAGGAGGACCAGGAGGAGGAGCAGGAGGAGGAAGTGGAGGAGGCGGAGATGGAGGAGCAGGGAAAGGAGGAGAAGGAGAAGGAAAAGGAAGTGGACAGTCGCATGACAGCACGACCATCTCAAAAGAAAAGAAGTCTCAAGCCGATGGCCGGTAAGAGGGACGGCGGTGGAGATTGGAGCGGCAGCGGGGCACGGAAACGAGGAACTGCCACGGGTGCGGCTGCCCATCGTCAGTCTAACGGCAAGAGGGTTCGACTCCTTCGACTCCAGCGAGAAGAGGAGTACAAGGACGAGGTAGAGGACGGGGAAGGAGGATATGTGCCGCCGTCTTCTCCGCTTGGTGTGAGCGCGCTACGACGCGTCGGCCAATCCCCGTGTGCTGCCGAGGAGGAACAGGATCAGGATCATGAGGAAGAAGATGATGGACACGATCTGGACCCTCGATTTTATCATACCAACCTCCTTCGCTCGCCAGCATCAGCACCGATGGAGGAGGAAAGGACAAGAGAAGGCGATGAGATGGACGTGGATGAGGTGGATGGACGCTTCTACAACGCACCTCGTGCCGCACCTGCCGCACCTAGTTCCGCGGTAGTCGGCGTGCACAATCCTCCTCGGCACCTGTCGTGGAGCGCGCCTTCCTTTCGCTTCCCCAGTTTCTTACGACCTGAGTCGGCAGCCTTACCACCGTCCGAGAGCCCATCCAAGCGCGTGGCCTTTCGAGAGCAGCTTGGGGAGCGCTGGCCCGAGCACATGCAGGAGCTGCCAAGCTTGTCGTCTCGGCGGGCATCAGCAGCAGCGGCTTCGGCTTCTTGTTCTTCCTCCTACTACTCCAACTCGTCATCGTCCTCGCCGGCAATGCGGCACTCTAGCCGGTTTTCGGGCACCCCGCATCCAGTCATTCCCCCGTGGCAGTCTCCGGTGCCCCGCCCCGCTCGTGGACTCATGAAGAAGGCAACTCCGGTCGAAGGACGAGAAGTGATAGAAGAAAGCGGACGATCGGTGTCAGATCGCATGAGTTTTACTTCCTTACTTCACCGCAGAGAGGCTGGGGCCCGCATCAACAACGGTACTCAACCCCGGCGGCGGCAGGATGAGCAGAGCCAGCAGCAGCAGCAGCAGCAGCAGCAGCAGCAGCACAAATATCAGCAACTACATCAACCGCACCAGCTTCTCCCTGGTTGGCCCTCGATGCTGATGAAGGATGAGGTCTTCTCTTCCGGGATGCGTCGCCTGAAGATCTTTTCTCTGGGCCTGACCCTGCTGTCTTTCTGGCTGCTGTGCCTGGGGGGCGTGCTCAAAGTGGGCTTGGCATTGTGGGTCAGGAAGGAGTGCCCACCGGGTCACGTTCGAGGCGACATTTTGGGACTGTGGGGGGAGTGTGTCGTCCCGCAGTCCACCGTCATCAAGCTCGTCAAGTCGGTGCAGCGGCGCACAGTGGAAGATCTGTGTAAGGATCCGCGGGCGGCAGCAGGGGCAGAGGGAGTGGGGTCATGGATAGGGAAGCAAATGACGGTGAACGTGCCGCCGCGGTATCGGGAGGAAGAGTTGTGGGGCGATATCAGCATGCACAGCTACCCCTGGGGAGATTTAGCCTTGAGAGGTGTGGACCGTGAATGGAGAGGGCCTGATCTGGCCACGGATTACTACGTGCACTTGCGGGGGCGGCCGGAGGTCATGGGTGCATTGTGGCGGCAAGGTGCAGTGCTTTGTCGAATCAAGGTGTTTCTCTATGAGATGTGGAATGTGCTCGCCGCGTTGTCGGTTCTTTCGGGGCTCGTTCTGTCAGCCTTCCTTAAGGCGCGGGCGGAGATCCGGCAACGGCAGCAAGTGGACAAGGTGAAACGGATGATAGTCAATATCCTGATTGCCGAGGGGGAGATTGCCATCGACCTCGCCAAGGCCGATTTGCTGCATGGCTTGGACCGGGATTACCGTGAACTTTGCCTGACTAAATCAAGACTCAAGATCTTGTGGCCTGCGGTGGTGCGGGCGGTGGAGAGGGACCCGCGGGTAAGCACGGCGCCTAGGGAAATGAAAGGTCGCGCTATGCCTCATTGGGTCTGGCTAAGCAAAAGGCTTCCAAAGCGGATTCGATATGAAGAAGAGTGTGGGGGATTGGAGGGAGGAGAGGTTGGCAGTGATGTAGGAAAAGGAGGAAGAGGAGGAGTAGAAGGAAGAATAGGAGGAGGAGGAGGAGAAGGAGGAGGAGGAGGAGGAGGAGGCAGACGAGACAAAGGCTGGCTGCTTAGACACGAGAACAAGAGAAACGAGGCCGGCGGGGATCGGCGTGGGGGCGGACGGTATGAGTCGGTGCGTGCGGTGGTGATATAGACAGAAGAAGATACATGATACTACTACCCAGCTGAGGAAGCGGTGGCCGAGATATTGTGAAGCAATCTGGAGAAGCAGGTATGGAGAAAAAGATAGACTAGACACGACACGGAGGAATCTAAAGCAAAGTAAATAAATACATCAAAAGCAAATAAGGGAAGTAGTGCAAGTTGAACGGATGAACTGCTTGCTTTACATGCTCCATTTTTTATTTGGAGATGATGGGGAAGGGCGTGAAAGCAAAACTTGGGGTTGATCATGCATCCGCAAGACGTAAGCCGTGGATAAGTCGAAGTGAACGCGACTGTACTGACTGTCATGGTTAATCTGTGAGAACAACCCTGCCTTCTCCTCCTTCGTCACAAAGATATACAGAAACTTTTTGGACATCACCATCTTCCCTCCTTGTTTTTTCTCCGAGTGGCCGGCAGTAAAACTCCATGGCGACACTCGGTGTTAGACACGCCGATATCTGACAAGCCCCTGTGTGTAAACTCCTGTCTTCTGGAGGTTCTACCGTCGAGAATAAAGGTAGTCTTCTCATCTTGTCGAGGACAATTAACGTCGGTATCTAGCTACCTCGCATTCGCATGGACTGCTATGGCGTATTGGAAAGATTACTACTCTCCTTTGTAGAATTTTACACGTGTGGTTGATTGACAATGACCTTACAACTACGCTGTGTGCTAGTAGAGGGGTATGTAATTGCATACTTCACAGCAACACTTACAAACAAATCAATTCACTCATCAAGAGTGGCGCCACAAATTCACGAGATACAGACATCAATGTCCTTGTCGAGAAATGACATCTCTCTCACTTTACCAAGCAAAGAATGCTCAATCAGTGATTTTCGTACCGGGTCTATCAGGAGACCCGTTCTGTCGCCATCAGTCACCAAGCAACGTGCGGTCGTGTCACAAGACTTTTCCACGAGAGCGCATCACATATTGAGGTCACCTTTAGGCTTGTACGGCCTGTTGAGAGCACCGGTAAAATGAGCATATGAAACAACTGCTGGCTGGCTTGCTTACCCATCCAGCTCCCTAGCGCCCACGTTCGCATGCATGCCTTCAACAACCCCACATATCGCACAACTACCACCACAGCTCGTACATCGCTAACAAATCCTTCCCATCATCAGGGAGGATGCCTCCAAAGGTACGTGAGCTGAGTACATGGATATACGTGTGGCCAATCTTTTTGCAAGGAGTAAAACCTTGGCACCTTAAGTGATGATGATTACCTAATTGCTCGTTCCTGATCCCTACACGTTAGAGGGCCTCCACGATAAAAATCGCGGCCAAGGAAGAGGCAGCGAAGGAACAGGAAAAACGGATGGTTGAGCGGATGAAGGCATTGACGAAGGGCCTGGAGAATGCACTTTTAGAAAAGAGTGAAGACGCCATGGACATCGACGAAGACGAGGAGGAAGACAGGACGCCCCGCCCCAGCACCGCCCGTGCCGGCGCCCGCTCCCGCACCGCCACCAGCACGACTAGTACATCAAGCAGGATAAGAAGCAACAGAAGTAGCTGCGGGAGTGGCAGTGGTAGCAAGAGCGGCATGAAACCGAGCACCTTAGTCAAGCGGAAGAGTACATCGCCAGTCGAGCGATTGACCAAGAAGCAGGCCATCGAAGAGGCAGCCCAGATCCTCCGAGTCCGCAGCAGCAATTACTCTCCCTCCGCTACCACAAATGCCTCCGGTACTACGAAGTTTCAACGGACCATGACGACGTCCCATCCTTCCATGACTTTTCGAGGCCGTGGTATCCCTTCGCGACGGCATGCCCTATCCCGGCCTGTGATGACGACCGACGAGAAGGCGGAAACAGAGGAGGACGAAGAAGACAATGATGTGGTCATGCCTCCTGCTCGCCAAAATACCCGAGGACTCGTTCAAGTATCGGCGCCGGCGCCGATAAGAGCAACCCATGCTCCTCTTGTGCCCCTGCTGTCCGTCCGCACGAGCGGAGGCCCGTCACGTCGTTCGTACGATAAGGGCGAGGAAGTGGGGGGAAAACAGTCCATTGGTACACTGGGTCATTTGGGCCACGGCCTGTTCAAGCTCCTAACGTACGCCATCATCATTTTGAGCTCTGTATTTGCCCTCCATGTGGGGGTCGAAACATATAAACTCTACACGCCGTTGTGCTTCTCCGACTCCTTTAGCAACGGACAGGTCATGACGGGACGTCCTCCGAATGCGGGGGCATGTAAAACCACGTGGTGTTGCCCCCCATTACTCCATTGCCATGCTGGTCGCATCGCGGGCGTCGTGGCTCTGGAGAAAGTCGCCAACGCCTTTGGCTACACCAGCATCACAAGCACCACCAGCAGCCCTGTGCCTATGGAAGTTGCCGGGGGGAGGAGGGAGTATTCGATGAAGGAACCGGAAAAGCCCGAAGAGGCATGGGAAGATGAGGGGGGGGACGATGGATATTCGGAGGAGATGGAGGACAAGGATCATTGGGCAGAGCAGGAGGCGATGGGAGATACCCACGAGCATGCGGAGGAGCACAACGATCTTGAGTACTCGCAAGAGACGGAGCACGGGCAGTGAAGAGGAGTATACACCCACCCAGTAAGGATACATGTCAGACTATCAAAGCATAGTAGTATATTATTTATTTTATCTTATTTCAAAATGGCATCGGCCAACTCCACGGGAACAATAGATACATACAATGAGCACTAAGAAGAGTGGCAAATGCATTTTGAGGAGAAACGCACTTCGCCCACTCTTTCTTTCCTTCTTTCCCTCTCCTCTTTCTTTCTCTTACTATTGGAAGTAGTTGACCTTACATCGCTGTAAGGCAAAAGCCTTCATTCAATCTTCTGTATCTCCTGAAGCTACCTGGCCCACACTGCTGGAAGTCAAGAGCATTCATTCGATCCTTTGTTATCGTGTCCCCCCATCCACGCATGTGTCAGCGACACTGAGGTCCCACAGCGAAGAGGAGCCTTTGGCCTCACTAATAGCAGTACATGTTACGATGTATAAAAATGCATCATATCCACAGCACGTAGCCCGCCTCGTCAGAAATTCTCTTCTTTCAAAATAAAAAATAAAAAATGCCATATTTCTATCCCTTACCCGCTATGGCAACTCTGAAGGCGTTTGGCCTGTAAACTATCGTGGAAAGTTCCCACCCTGTCCACCAAAACAAACAAACGCATCGTACATGATCATGAGCGTCTTCAGGCATTCCAAATCACAGTTATCGCTTTCACCCTCCAAGGGAGTCCACTGCTCTTTTTCTCAATTTATATCCCTCGCTCGCTCGCTGGCATCATCAAGCAGACACCTCACATAGCAACGATCTTGCCTCTCACTTAAGTACCCAGTACACACAGATTATTCAATAGGAGGTCCTATCAAGGCACAAAGAGTAAAGGCCACCGTCCATCGTGCCAGTCTCCCCGTCTAGGTCACCCCAGGCGACTCCAGGCGGCCACTGTCACAATCATCACAATGCCTCTTAGCCTCAGCAGTGACAGCTCGAGCTCGAGCAGCAGCCAAAGACGACGGAGGAAGGTCTTGCTGAAGCCAAACTTCGTGACGCTGCTCCTTCTGGTAACCCTGATAGTGGCCGTCTCGGCCTCGACATTGCTTCCTGGCCCACTGGCGCCAATTCGAGGTCTGGCCAAAAGTGACAATGGGAGCGGGTAAGTCGCCTTCCTCCCCTCTCGTCCCTCTAGATGGTTAGACAACCATCCTCACTCTCCTCCCGTGTCACCTCCGTCTTACCAACGCTCGCATGATACAAATATTCCTTTACTCACGCACATAAACACAGGCCCGAAGCCGTCCTCCCCGAATCGGACCTTAGTAGCCCCGACCGGAAGATCTGGATCATCACCACGGCCAGCCTCCCTTGGATGACGGGCACGGCCGTCAACCCACTCCTTCGCGCTGCCTACCTTTCTCGCGGCCGCCCCCCTGGGCGCGTCACTTTAGTGGTACCTTGGCTGGATGCGGACGACCAGAAAGTGGTGTATCCGCACGGAAAGACCTTTGCAACGCCCGAGGACCAAGAACGGTACATACGGGAATGGCTGAGTCAACGCGCAGGCCTAGGCCCGGAAGCCAAGAATCTGCGGGTTCAGTTCTACTCGGGCAGGTATCACCCGGAGCTGGGGTCTATTTTCTCCGTGGGGGACGTGCCAGCGCTGATACCGGATGAAGACGCGGATGTCTTAATCTTGGAGGAGCCGGAGCACTTGAATTGGTATCGGGCGCCGGGTGTACCGTGGACCAAGAAATTCAGGCACGTGGTGGGTATTTGTCACACCAACTACTTAGTGTACAGTAAAAGCATCCAGGGTGGAAGTATGAAGTCAGCGTTTCTCTTCTTTATGAACCAGTGGATGTGTCGGGCCTATTGCCATAAGGTTATCAAGTTGTCGGGGGCCTTGCAGCGGTTCGCGCCGGGAAAGGAAGAGATTGAGAACGTGCACGGGGTGCGAAGGGAGTTTTTGGAGGTCGGGGATGGGGCTAGGGGCTCTGAGATGGAGGGGGCGTATTTTATTGGCAAGATGCTTTGGCCGAAGGGGATGGACCGTCTGATCCCCATGATGGTCTATGCGAGGGAACGCGACGGTCGCACCTTCAAGATGGACGTGTATGGCTCCGGACCCGATGAGGACGAGATCAAACGCAAGGCTATGGCGCGATCGTTGAGCATCACCTTCCACGGAGCCGTGGACCACGCCCAGCTCTCGCAGTACAAAGTATTTATCAACCCCTCTGTCTCAGAGGTATTGTGCACGACCGTCGCCGAAGCTTTGGCCATGGGGAAATTCGTCATCATAGCCGCTCATCCATCCAACGAATTCTTCATGCGCTTTACCAACTGTCTCACGTTTCGAAACAAGGAAGAGTTTGCCACGCAGGTCTTGTGGGCACTCGCCCATGTTCCCGCCCCTCTCTCGGCGGACGAACGGGACAGCCTAACCTGGGAGGCAGCCACCCGCCGATTGCTGAAAGCATCCCTTGTCCCCCTGGGCGCGGACTCGCACTCCAAAGTGGACAAGGCCCTGGAGAAAGCGCACAACTGGGTGTCGAAGGGAGAGAGGGGAGACAGACTCAGGAGGATTGCGGGCGGGGACATCATTGCTGATGAGGCACCACCAGGCCCCAGGCATTACGCTAATCCGACCACGGCTTACGAGACTCTCGCAGAGGCGGGGGCAAGGGACGCGGAGGGACGGTTGGCACGAGCTGCTGAAGCAGCAGCAGCTGCAGCGGGGGTGACGTCGGGGTCGCACTGGAGCTCGTTGGGAGAACTCGCTGGAAAGGGCTTGGGGTTGGGCAGGCCGGTGGTAAAACCGACCCAACAACTGGATTGTTGCGGCGATCGGGATTGCGAGGCGTTGGCAAGTGCAGGGGTGGGGAGAGGGGGGAAATCAGTCGCTGGGGCTGCTTCGTCAGTGGTGTCGTCAACATCTGGAGGAGGCGGTGGAGGGAAGGCATAGTGACTGTGAGGAGTAGAATGCTGCATGCTTTGTGTTTCGTTCTTTCTAAATTTAGTATTTATTGAAGCATTTGATCTAAGTCTTTCTATTTTTGCTCTTTATGTTGATAGGTTCTGGACCTTCGGGGAGTTAAGGGAGACGTTCAGTAACAATCGAGGCCCACTTCAGGGAGAGATTGAAGCGGAGGCAAGACGTGGGGAAAAAGAAGCAAGAGTGCCAAGAAGACAAGGCAAGAACAAAACATCAACAACTAGTACTTGTACAAAGTAAAGAACAAAAGAGACGAGGACGGCGCGTACCTTTAAGAGCAGCAGCAACAGTACCAGCTGGGGCGGGAGTACAAGCGCAACACTGAGAACCAGTAGACAGTGGGGTATATGGTTCACACGAAAGAAGATTGTCGGCTTCGCGCAAGAAGCGAGAAGATAGGTGAAGCAAACAAACAAAGAACAAAAATGAAAAAAGAGAATTGAGGCGGGACGCCATGATCGCATTGGTCAGTTATCAATCCCATTGATACGTCAAGTTTATAAAGCTTTGGGATAGCATGTAGGGGTCGTTGCCATTTTCGCAGCTCATCCTCGCACAATCACAATCCCCAATCCCTCAATGTTCACTGTTCATTTTCTTTCTCTATAGCTACACATGTAACCAAAATCGACAAAATCAAGAATCACGTCCTCTAGTCTCCATGCCTACTCCAACCTCTTCGCCGTAGCCAAATCCATGTTATTGATCCGCCACCCTGCTACCACCCGCTCCGGTAATTCGTCCTCCGTTTCTCCCTGAACCACTAAAGCCAAGTCAATCACCAGCGTCTTCGCATACCCTGCCGCCAGGCGAACCACACCCGCGGCCACTGACGATGAAGCGATGTTGATGTCTAGTTCAAAATAATTTGTCCCTCTGTGATACGTCTGCTTGAGTTTCGTGCCGAGAATGGCAGGTGTAGAGCCCACACTCTTTCTGACAACCCAGTTCCCCTCCACGATCTTTGGAATCAACTTGAAGCGCAAATCCCGATACCCATCATCCGAGCCGAAGAAAAAAGGCTTGAGCACGCGAGAGAGCGGTGTGTCTTCCTCCAATAAAGCCATGTCTGGAGGGGAAAAATAAGTGACATATCCCAACTGTTGATCCACCCCCGGAATCTGCAATTGCACCACAAACACAAATGGTGGGCAATCCCCCGCCGCCACCGCGACCTGCACACGATTATTCACATGCCCAGCAATATTCTCATGGGCTTCGGGAAGGTCAAACAAATCCACGGCGAGTAAATGAAAGGCCGCTGGCTCCGAAGGCACCTTAAGCTTACTGACGGAGTAGTTAGGACCGCGCACGACAAAGCTTGTCGCATCAACGTCCCCCCACATTTCGGCAGGCACCGTCGCTTGATGCATCACCAGCGTCCCAATTCCCCGCTCGGCATTGCCGCTACTTTCAACCCCGCTCGCACCCTCTTCTGTGTGCTCACCCTTCCCTAATTCATTCCCTTTCCCCTTCCCCCTCGCGCCCTGCTCCCCTCCCATCCCACCTTCCTCGCTGGTATCGACATGCACGGCCATGAATCGATCCGTCTCCAGCAGATCCCGCACATCAAGCACCTGACACAGCATCTCCGTGACAAATGCATCTAAATAGCCTAGTTGGTGCCACACCCACCCCTTCGGGTCTACCTGCAGGATATGTGTGAGCAGGCACTCGGGGGCCTCATTTAACTCCACAGCCCCGCCCCCCCCTCGCGAATGCCGCCTCGGGCTGATGGTGTAGACGGCATGCATGGCCCCACGCACATACCCCGGCAAAGGAGGGCACGCCCGGTGTGTGGTGGAATCGTAGCAAATGATGTATGTACCATCCTCGTCATAACGCCAGGACCGAAGCAAACAAAAGTCTCGGGGCGCCGTCCTGGTCGGCCACAAGAATAAGGGTTTGAACGTCAAATGAATTACGTCTGATTGGTCATCTAGTCTTTCCAGGTTCCGTACACTCTCTACCACACCGTTCAGGATCCGGTAAGGGACAGAGATCAAGGCAATGAAGGTCTCTAACGGCGTCCCTCGCACTGTCACCTGCACCTTCCGACAAGGCAATGGTGCCTTGGTTGCCCGCCCCCATGTTCTAATTCCATTCTCACTGTAAATGCTGCAGCCACCTTCCGAAGCAGCCGTCGAAACTGAAGTGGGCCATCGCTGGACAACACCTGTCTGGATAGTGACGTGATCAAGCTCATAGACCCGAATCCCATTATCCACCCCCCACGGACGCCAGCGCGTCACCCTTGTCCACCGATCTACGTTCTCCAATCTTTTCGTAATGCATGGTACACTCCGCTGCTTGCAGCTGCTGCTCCTGCTGCTGGTGGTCCCCATGCTGAGCGAATGGGGCTTCCGTCTATCTAAGCCCACCATGGACATCCATCTTAGCTGAGGGAAACGCTGGCTCATCCGAATTCGAGCTTCAATCGTCGTGCGCCATTCCTCTGCGCTTTCCTTGCTGTCCAATGCCAACACCAGCGCTACCTGCTTCGTCTTGAGTCCTCCATGAGACGAGGAGGATGCAGCTCCGTAGACAGCTGCCCCCGACCCTGTAGCTGCTGTGAGACCGACAATCACCATGGGCGCAACAAGGCCTAAACCTGCAGTCATTGCCCCTACGACCACCCCACCCACTGCCATTGCGACCATGGCCCCGCTCGAAGCAAACGTCACGGGGCCGCTGCTGCTGCTGCTGCCGCTGCTGCCTTCTCCACGTTGGCTTCCCCCGCCTCCAGAAAAGGAGGTCGAGCCCTGGCTTCCCAAGCGACGCACATTACTACGACCTTCCGACAAGCAACAGACACTATAGACGATTCTGGTTATAGCCTGCTGCTGCTTCTGTTGGTGGGCGGGGTCTCGGTACGAGGACATGACGTAAGGGTCCATGCTTACGCCCACTACCTGAGATCCTTCCGGGTCGGCATTACAGGTGGCGTTGGTCCTGGACGATGATAAAGTCTCATTCGAGCCTGAATATGCGGGCAATGGACCGGCAAATCGAGCTGAATGTCGTTTCGACTCACCATCCTTGCGGCTGGTGGTGGCAGTGCTCGTGTTGCTGCTCTTGGTGGTGCTGCTCTCGCCCGCACCCACCGCCGCCACTGGGGGGGCCTCCATGATCTCTGCAGCCTCGGGCCAAACGATACGAAATGCATGCAAGGCTTTCTTCTTGTCGTAGGACATAGAAAAGGGTTTCACCTCAGAGACAACGCATGTCCGGTCCAGGACGTAAGTGCCCCGGGCCACCGAGTCGCTGGGCTTGAGGTAATACATCAAGCGGTCCTCCTTTAATACAAAGTACCGCTCGGACCAGTGCCCAGGAATCCGTGTGCCTCGCTTCTTCAGCCAACCCTCCAAAAGCGCGTCAGGGTCCTTGGGGACCATGGGCAGAGCTGCTGCCGATGCGGCAGGCCCGTGGCGTGAGCGTAGAGAGCGATTGGTCGACGCGGAACTGACCTCCCGCTCTGTCCTCTGCGGCAACACGGGCATATCGCCGTCCATGCAGTGGGTGGGACCTGCCTGGGCCCGCAAATGTGGTGGTGCGAAAGTCGTTGTGAGTGTTTTTAACATGGGCATGCCCATGCCTCGCTCGCTCGCTGAAGTAAAATATATCGTATGTATATATATATATTATTTGAGAGGGAAACTGATGATATAATGCACCATACCATACGCGTTTTCGAAATGATCGTGCTCCTACTACTCCCCCACGTTAGTGGCTACACAATGCCTTGGCCTCACTCATTCTCTCATTGCTCTTTATCCCATCTCAAGCAGGGACGAGCACGACGCGGCCGGCTGCCCTTATATATTTGCTTGCTGCTGCACATCATCTCGCCCGCCCTCCGACGAACGGAACAGCATTCCATCCCACCCGGCGCAAGGAATAGGAGGACAAGCATTCAGCCCCCCCCCATCCACGCCACGCCACGCCGCCTCATCACCACTCGTAAGCACGGCGTCGTCAAAGATCAAGGCGTTTGCGGAGCGCACATGGTCTGGAGACTCATCGTCCTCTAACAGGACCTCTAGCACAACGCACAACGGTTTTTTGCATCGTCTCCGTACCCAGAATAGTAGCACCACCACTGTGTTAGGCCGGTCGCAAGGATCAGTGGCACGAGAGCAGGAGAAGGATTTAGGCATGGAAAAGTTGGTGCTGTTGTCTTTGACCAAGATCCGCAAGCTGGTTAGCAGCGCACGGAAGCACAAGACGTTGCGGGATGCCTGCGACACGGTCATTGAGCACCTGCAGGCCAAGAGTGCGCGGGAAGAAGGCGCCTTGAACCACAGCGGCCTGAACAATTCTGGTGGCGATGAAAGCGGCCAGCATCCCTCCGATCACATCAGTTACCACCAACGACCTGACACTGATGCAGACAAGTTTTTCGAACCTTTTAGACTTGCCTGTGAATCCAAGGTGCCTAAAATTATGGAGGCCGCTCTGGACGCCATACAGAAGCTTGTGGCTTACGGATATTTGCGGGGAACTGCCACGGTCATATTTGCTGGAACGGGGAGTGCGGGCTTGCATTGTTCGGGCAGCGCACCGGCAGGCGAGGGAGGTTTGTCGGCAGCGGGTGCGACAAGGGCAGAAGGGGAGGAGACCGCGGCCATCCTGATGGACGTAGTCATTCAGACCATTTGCGATTGCAACGATCAGCTCGAGGATACGGTACAGCTTCAAGTGATGAAGGCCCTGCTGGAATGTGTCATATCCAACAACACTGAGGTGCACCAAGCCAGTCTCCTGCAGGCCGTGCGCGCGTGCTATAACATTCATCTTGTCAGCCGCAACCCCGTCAACAAGACCACGGCCCGGGCCACGCTCACACAGATGCTATCAATTGTCTTTCAACGCATGGAGTCCCTCGATCTGAAGGCACGGGAAGAGGCCCAGTTGGCTTTGCAGTCTATGGAGCAAAATATCAGCAAGTTTGGGCCGATTGGAGGCTTATCCTTGTCACCCGGCAAGGGCGTCGTGCTCAGTGGCATCAATGTCAATAATCCTGCCGGCCTCTCTCCCGTTAAGAGACTACATCAAAAAATACCCGTGCAGCTGCCGTGTGGGGAGAATCTGTACCCGAGCGTGTATGTCAAGCTAGGCTTTGTCCCGCAGGGCAGCAAACCTATTTCCTTGGTTCCCCGTGGTGGAGCCGAGGTTGATGATTTGCCGTCTTCCTCCCTCTCCCTCGACACACCCGAATTTCCTTCGGTGCTGCACAAGGATGCCTACCTTCTATTCCGGGCGTTGTGTCGTCTTAGCGTCAAGGGCCAGTACAATGATGGGAGCGACCCGAGTCTGCCTGCCGACCCCGTTGCGTTGCAATCCAAGATATTGTCTCTCGAGCTCTTGCTTTCCATTTTGGATCACGCTGGACCCACTTTCCGGTCATCGGAGAAGTTTGTGTATCTGGTTCGAAACCATTTGTGCACCTCTTTGTTGAAGAACGCGACGTCGTCCAACACAGCTATTGTGGGCTTGAGCCTGCGGATTTTCATTACCATGACGGCCCATTTCAAGGATTCGCTGAAGGCCGAGCTGGAGGTATTTGTCTCGAACATTTTCTTGAAACTTATCGAGTCGGAGAATTCCTCCTTTGAACACAAGCTACTGGTTCTCGAGGTATTCCGGAACCTCTGTCAGGACCCTCGCCTGTTGATTGAAATTTTCTTAAATTACGATTGTGACTTGAGCGCCACTTCTATGTTCTCTCGCATCGTCATGGCCCTCTCAAGAGTGGCGCATGGTCGCGGCCAACAAGCCTTGGCGGGGGACGGGGTGCTAAATCAAGGTGTCGCCCGGAGGCAGCACGAGGAAACAGCGCTCCGCACGGGGGGCTTGGAGGGACTTGTGGCCATTACTCGCAGCTTGGTCAAGGCAGGTGGGTTCGATGATGCGGCCACCGAAAAGAGGATGGCGACGGGGAGTCCTGGGGAGGACGTGCATGGATCGGTTTTGTCGCATACAGGAGAGTCAGGGACTGGAGGGGATCCGCTGGGGGAGAGCACGCACACCACGGCGAGCTCGACAACGGTTGGCAGCAATGGCGTAGGGGAGGGAGGGGGAGAGAATCCGCACCCACCGCCACAGATTGAGTCGCTGTCGGTAGTTGAGTCGTATGATCGGAAGCAGAAGCTACAAGAGGAAATCTCGCTGGGACTTTTGAAGTTTAATCTGAAGCCGTCGCAGGGCTTGGCTTACATGGAGGCGCATGGGCATTTGCGGAAGACCCCAATGGATGTCGCCCGCTTTTTGCACGACTTCCGGGACCGTTTGGACAAAACGATGATTGGGGACTATTTGGGGAAGGAGAAAGAGTACGAGTCTGGCTTCTGTGTAAAGGTATTGCATGAATACGTGGATATGATGGATCTGCACGCATTGGATTTCGATGCGGCGATTCGTCACTTCTTGGCTGGCTTTCGCTTGCCTGGAGAGGCGCAGAAAATCGATCGGATCATGGAAAAATTCGCAGAACGCTTCTGTTTGCAAAACCCCTTAGTATTTCCCTCGGCAGACACGGCATTCATCCTCTCATTCTCTATCATCATGCTCAATACCGACCTGCACAATCCCTCCGTTCGAGAAGATAGAAAAATGACAAAGGAGGACTTTATTCGCAACAACCGCGGGATCTCATCTGGAGCCGACCTCCCGGAAGCCTTCCTCTCAAAGATCTACGACAACATCAAGCGCTCCCCAATTTCTCTGAAAGAAGACGACGACATGCGAGCCAAGCGTGCCGGTGGCGGTGGCGCCGGCGGAGGGGGTCCGTCCGAGAACCCATTTTTCTCCACGCTCTCTCTCGATAAGCGCCGTAAGGAGGCCTACCAAAAAGAACGAGAAGCAATGGTCCAGGCATCCGAGGCCATTTTCCGACAACGAAAGCGTCGCGAAGCTGGAGGAGGGACCAAGATGAACGGTACCGGTGGTGGTACTGGTGGAAGCAGCGGTGCTAATGCGGGACAAACGTCCATGCCGGTGGTGGGTGCGTTCCGTTCGTCGTTAGAAGACCCGGGGCAGTACGTGCGGCCCATGTTCGAAGTGGCTTGGGGCCCGATGCTCTCTGTTTTTTCGCAGACGATCAAAAGTCTGGATGATCCCAAGATGATTTCTTTGTCTTTGGCGGGGTTCCAACTCTCTATTCGGATAGCCGCTCGTTTTAACCTGCCCACAGCCCGAAACATGCTGGTGAATACGCTCTACAAGTTTACCACGCTTTCGGAGGTGACCGAGGTGAAGCCCCGAAATATCGATTGCATCAAGACCTTGATGGCCGTGGCGTTGTCGGACGGAGATTACCTGAACGAATCCTGGTTTGATGTGCTACAGTGCATCAGTCACCTTGCACGGCTCCAGCTGTTTGCCTCAGGCCTGCTCACGGACGACGTCTTCTTCCCCGAAGGTTCCATGGGCAACAGAGGCAAGGTTGGTGGTGGGAATGGAAGTGCTGGTAGTGGAAGCAGCAGTAGTGGTGCTGGTCTCCCTCTGCTGAGGGCACGGAAGCCTGGAGGATTGAATGCGGTGGACGGAGGGGGAGGGGGGTTTGGAAGCTTGCGAGGGCTCTTCTCAGCACCATCCAAGGCAGAGGCTGCTCGACAGGTTGAGGAGTTTAATGCCGAACAGATAATGGGGGCGATGGACGCGGCGATGATCGAGCGGGTGTTTACCACATCGGTGGCTTTGGACTCGCAGGCGATCCAGTACTTTGTGCTGCAGCTCTGTGAGGTGTCCAAGATGGAGGTGGCGGTCGCTCCTACTGCCCACCACGGTGGAGGGGGAGCTTATCGCCCGAAGCAGGACCCACTGGATGGAGATTGTGCGCTTCAACCTCGCGTGTTTTCCCTACAAAAACTTGTAGAAGTTGCTGATTTTAATATGACCGCACGCTCGCGGTTGGTGTGGGCGAATGTCTGGGAGGTACTTTCGAAGCATTACGCGGCGGTGGGTTTGCATGAGAATGTGGCTGTAGCCCTGTATGCCATTGACTCTCTCCGACAGCTGTCGATGAAGTTCTTGGCCAAGGAGGAATTGCGGGATTTTAATTTTCAGCGGCTTTTTCTCAAACCTTTCGAAGTGATCATGGCCGCCTCCCGCTCCATTGAGGTCCGTGAGCTCATTCTCCGCTGCTTGGACAACCTCATCTCAGTCCGTGCGCACAACATTCGGTCAGGGTGGAAATCTATGTTTGCCGTGTTTTCGCTCGCCGCCTCTTCCTCAGACGAGGGCCTTTGCCAGTTTGCCTTTGACATGATCGACCAACTTTACCGCACGTCCTTCCACCTCCTCGTCTTTGACTTTGTGGACCTCGTGCGTTGTCTCCTCGTATTTTCCGAGAATCCCTACCATCTCCATATCAGCCTCGCGGCCATCGCCCACCTCCATAGTGCTGCTACCCATCTCGCCGAAGGCGCCGTCGCTTCGGGCGTAATCGCCGCAGGAGGTGCCGCCCCTCGGATCAGTCCACGGCCGGGGGATGGAAGCGAAGGGCTTCTCTCCGCCAGGAAGGACGGCGCCAATGGCATCTTTGTCTCAACCTCGTCATTGACGGGCTCCTCGCGCTCTTTTTCTGGTTCGGGAGTAGCCACGAGCTCTCCGAGCTTTCCAGCGGCAGCGGAGGGAACTGTGAGCACCGAGGCAGCGCTCCAGCTGTGGTGGCCTTTGTTGGTGGGCTTGTCCGCCCGTGTCGCCGATCCTCGCTTGGCCACACGCACGGCTGCGTTGGAGGCACTTATGAACACCCTACGGCAGCATGGTGGTCAATTTGCGCCGCAGACTTGGAAGCTGATTTTTCGAGGTGTGCTCTTCCCTATCCTTGAGTCGGCGCGTACGGACTGTACTCCGCAGGTGATCTCGGAGTGCCCCTCCCTCAACCCTAGCCTGGAGGTACGAGAGGAGTCGTGGATTCTAACGACGACGGAAACGGTTCTTAAGGGGTATGTGGAGCTATTAGAAGCATTTTGGCCTTTAACTAAGACCTTGGCGCACGAAGTGCTGACGGTGCTGGCAGATTGTGCTTGTCAACATGAGCGGGAGACCCTGGCGCGGATTGCGGCTACAGTCTTGCATCGAGATATCGTACGAGGGCTTGCTGGACGGTTGCAAGAGCCAGATTTGTGGGACGCTTTGACCTCCTCCTTGTTAGGTTTGGTGAGGAAGAACTTACCGGAATGGGGATCGTTAGAACTGTTGGCTGCTGCTGTCGAGGCAGGGGCAAAGGGCGCGATTTCTTCAGTGGGTCTGACACCGAATAATCGGGCGACATACGCAGGTACAAGGGAGGGAGGGGGGAGGGGCGAGTCAGCTGGGTCGTATGAAGAGGGGACGGCCACAGACTTCTCCACTCCTGCGGATGATATGGATGAGGACGAGGAAGAAGACGAGGACGAGATGGGCGAAGCGGAGGCAGCACGACGGATGGCTACGATGGGTGGACGGTCTGGGCGGGATTTTAGTTTTAGCTTCGCAATGGTGAATAATGGGACGATTATGACGCAGATGGTCGTGAGCCTCCTGGTGCAACAAATGCTGCGGGACCTGCTCGTATCGGCCTGGCCATTTTTGAGTGAGAAAAATCTGCGAAAGGTGTTGGATGCCTTGGTGGAATCGGCGGATTACGCCTCGGAGTTCAACATGAACTTGAGCCTTCGCGAACGGTTGCGGCAGGGCGGGTTGATGCAGCTCCCAGCGCAGCAGCAACAGCAGCTACGGCACGAACAAAGAGGAAACTTGAATATGAGTGTGGCAGGCTTGGCCGCGGGGGTGGGAGCGGCACAGTTGCCTCATCTGCACGAACAGGCGATTGAGGGCTACACCATCTTGCTCAAAGCTTTGCTGCGACTCTATGCATCTACCACCACACAAGAAGCAGCGGAGGTAGGAGGGTTAACCTGGGACAGACGCCCAGTTGTAGAACGAGTGCTAGTGCGGTACGCAGCACTGGTACTGAGGCAGTATGTCGAACTCGAGGATGACCTGGCCCATTCGCGGGAGGGCAAGTCTGCCGCATCCGTGGCAGCGGCGTATGCCATGAATACAGAGGTTGGGGCATACACTCCTCTGATTCTGTGGGTGCTGCGGACTTTCAAGGCCTTGCCTTCATCTGAATTTGGGTGGCATTTGGATTGGCTCTTCCCGGCCTTGGCGGAGCTGTTGACAGTGCGTTCACTGGAGATACGGAAAGAAGTGCGGACGCTCTTTCTGGCAAAGGTTGGGCCTTTTGCATTGGGTGAAGAGGTATTGCCCCCAGGGCCACGGGCGGCGGCAGCGGCGGCGGCGTTGTTTGGGGGGGCACAGGAGCAGGAGCAAGATCATGAGCAGGAGCAGGAGCAGGAGCAGGGGAGCACGGAGGAAGGGAAGGCGATGGAAGAAGGGCGGAATGTAGAAACAGATGTGTTGTAGGTTGAGTTGTTTTTAAGTCGGGAAGAAATGAAGGGGGGGCTGTCGTACCCACACGGCATCTCTTGGTCCACCTGGAGCAGTGCTCGAGGCTGGCAAAACAAGAAAGGACGGAAGACGAGCGAGAAGGCTCGCCTTGTGTGATGCCTGAGACAGGCGACGAGGTAACAGAAGTCATTAAAAATAACGAAAGAACTCATATAGAAGTGTCTAAGTGTTTTTTGTCTTTCTTCTTTATTTTCGTTCTGGCGCGATAGTCAGTCCACACTTGTGAGAAAGCCGTGCTTTCGCTACCTCTCGCTCTTTTCATATTTTTTGTTGTGTTGCTGAATGGATCCTGCAAGGTAGTCTGGCAAATATGCTCTCTCTCCTTCGGTTCCACCTCCTCATGACTACTTCTTATCCTTTCCTCGTCTGCCGTGCGGATCTCAACCCAGTAATCCGCAATTTTGCATGAAAGCCCTACTACTTAACAGCTAGATCGTCTTCTTCCGCCCCAGACACACGCCAACCGCACAGCAATTTGAAGAAAAAGTGAGAAATAAAGAAAAACAAAAAACAAGCAAAGCAGAAAACTTCCTTTCCTTCCCACTTACCTTCCTATTATCATCCCCGACAATCCATTACAACATCTCCCTCCTAAAGAGAAATACTGCTTTCACTCTTCTCTCTTTCCTTGAGTAATCACTCGTCATCTGCGAAGCTCATCCATGTCGGCTGCTCCTCCGGCTCGCTTTCCAAGCTTTCTACCCCACCTTCAAACTCCAAGATCTTCGGCCCCGCCAGAAAAATGACGTCACTCTCATCCGTCAACACATTTGGGGAAATCTTGTTCAGTCTCAAGTAATTCTTCAGCCGCTCGTCTTCTCCGTGCGTGGTCAGGTACTCCCGGCAGGCGCGTGTTACGTACTCGTAGCTCTGTCGCGACGGCTCAAGGCTCATGGCCCTGAGTTCCTCATATAAATCCATTACCCCCTCCCACATCTCCGCCTCCTCGCATGCAGCCATAGCCCCGTGGTAACTATTCCGGTCGGGTATCAATCCATCTTGTCGCATCTCGCCCAGTAAGGCCGTGGCCTGCACCCACTGCTTGTCTCGACGGCAGGCGAATATCGCCGCATTGTAAGCAAAGAGAGACGGAGCAATTCCCTTCAAATGCATCTCCCGTAGCAATTCCAATGCCAGCACCCACTGTCCCCCCTTCTCGCAAGCCGTGATGCCCGTCGTGTACACCCCCTCTGTGATCTCCATCCGCTTCTCTTTCATCTCCCCCAGCACATCCAAGGCCTGCTCCCATTGCCCCCCCCTCACCAGTCCAATCATCAGAGACCCAAAGCTTACTGAATCAGGCCTCAATCCCCGTCGGGTCATGGTCTGAAAGAGTTCCAGTGTCTCCTTCCACCGGCCAGCTACTCCGCATGCCCCCATCACCGCGTTATAGGTAATGGCATTAGGCTCCACCCCCCTTTCCCTCATCCGCCCAAATACCTCCAAAGCCTGCTTCCAATTTTTGAATCTCTTCAAGGCCGCCAGTATGCTCGTATAATCCTTTACATTTAAATCCTGTCCGCTTTCCTCCAGCTGCGTGATGATAGCCAGCATCTCGTCTTCCGAACGCGTGGTCCGCAATGTCTGAAACAAGCTCGCTTTGTCCGCGGAGCTGGTGCCCTTCCCACCAATCTGTGTGCGGAGCCCCCCCGCCAACATAAATAGCTGGCTGTCGCTCCCGCTACCGCCGCTGCTGCCGCCACGTGGTCTTGATGACTGAAGGAAAAGGGGGAGGGAAGCGGAGGAAGCAGAGGAAGTGGGGGGGGGAGAGGAGCTGAAGCCGGTAGGGGCAGACCGCGGATGATTACTGATTACAGGCACCACCACAAAGGCTTGCACGGCACACGCCGAGCAGCACAAGGCCAGTGCTGTGAGCTGCCGTCGCATGCTCATTCCTGCTCCCCGCGACCGGCGATCTACTGCTCCTGCTACTTCTACGTCTGACGGCTGCTGCTCCTGCTCCTCAGTCGTTCTTATCCTTCGTCTGTCATTCATTATTCTCTGTGGTGGATGGTTGAGGGGTTATAAGGAAGTAAATGATTAGCCCAACGCTGTGGTCAGAGAGTAGAATGCTGCTCGTGCAAGAGCAGGACGGAGGGCACCACTCGTGCCAATGCAAGGGATACAAAAAAATGACACAGAGCAATCGCAGCACCAGTAACGTGGCAAGGGTGCACTGGCTAGGCTTAAACTATGGCATCTTGCCATAAGATAACCACGCCTTGTGAACAGGTCAACATGAAGGAGTACGTCTAGACCTCGTCCCTTATGGGAAGATAGGGAGCGTTGTGTGCGCGGTCTGGCTGCAGCAGCCACCCACCACCTCCTTGGTCGCGATCGTAGAAAGATATCTGTGTATGTAAAGCACTGGATTAGTGCAAGTCTTGTTACAATCGTCAAACAACGAGCAGCAAAGGCAATCGATCCAACACTTCCTCCCGTGTCGCTGGTGAGTTTGGGGGGCAGGCGTGGCAGGACTATCTCGGCACGGATCATCAGGCACCACCGCGGCCCCACTCCGGCGCTCAGCTCAATGCTGAGAGTCTGATCTGTTGAAAAAAGATTTGATGAGTGTATTTGTGCGTGGTATCATCCAAGCCGAAGCCGCTTCCGTCGTTCGCCTGCGTCATCATCTCGGCAACTTTCTTGCGCACAGGGCGCGATTTTGGCTTCTGTGTGTCGCGACGGCACGACTGGCCCATTCAGTAGAAATGACAAGGGCATGCTCGCTTTTAGTCGTGTCCGGAGGTAGTCGACAGACCAAAACGATGTGTAGTATAAGACTATTATCGTTTCTTGTGCGCGGGTCACACGTTCAAATAAATAGTCTACGCCACCGCCAAGTGAGACGCCGCCTATTGTTCCGTGGGGACGGGGAGAGGAGAGCGGCCGCAGGGCTCGTCGGTGAACGCACCCTCATTGGAAGCAAGTGATGAGGAGCTGTACGCATTAGTACACGAAGAGAAGTATGATCTCTCTGCGAAAAAAGAATAAGAAGCGTGCACGTCGCGAGCGCGATGATGCCCACGGAAAGGCGAAAGCGTGACGACCAAAAACAAAAATAGTGAAATTGTGCCTTGGCTTGTAGCTTGCAGAAACGAATGGAAAGAAAAAGAAGAGAGTGATAGATGTGAGTGCGAGTGTACCTTCAGTTTTTATTCCATTTTCTCGTCTGCAATCTGACAAGGTCACAAAATACAAAGGCGGGAGCAGGTTCAGGAGGACAGAGACTTCTGACATAAGAAGAGCTGGGTGGTGGCTAGAACGATGACGAAAGAGTCCCCTCTCTCATTTCCACTCACAGGATGCTACTAAGACGATAACGATGTATCCCACCTGCACCGTCCCTTTCGTTGGCAGTAGCGGGTGCCTGTCCCCAACACGTCTGCAGTATAGTGAGTGCGCTCTTCTACCCCCTCCCCCATTCCTCTCTCTCTCGCACTCTCTACTAGCTACGACTATATTCCCTATATAAGAAGGGCAAGAAAAAGAGAAGAAGAAGACATAGTCCCCTCTCTCTTTTCCTCCCTCTTTCCCTTGTTTGGACCAGTCACCGCATCCAGTACAGGAGGGAGGAGGCCCTGTTGCCTGTGTCACCTGCGTCGTTTCACACAACGTATCAGAAAAGAAGGCGCTGCCAGTGATGCTATGTTGATAAATAATAATGCGATCAGGGCAAGGAGACGTTGCCCGTGATGCTACGTGGATCAATAGTAACGCGATCATATCGGGATTGGTAAACGGAAGGAGTTGATCGTGAGTACCTTCATTCTTTTCCTCTTTTTCGCTCAGCACATGTTGCTGCCGAAGAAGGAAGGCAGCGTCTCAGCCGTTCCTTTTTGTCGTGAACTTAAGAGAATCGCCGACCGGAGACGTGAATATGTACAAAATTTCCGTACGAATGAATCACGTGCCGCCAACCGGAACCAACCCAATGATGGGTGGTTCCTCCAGCTCCCGGGCGACTGCGGAAGCCTTTGGCCACCCTGATCTCGCAGAAGGTTCCTCCTCCCCTCCCTCCCTCTCTCCCTCCTGCCAACCCTCTCTCCCTCTATGGACGCACATCACAACACGATTTCCGTGTTCATGTCGATTAGACATGTCGATTGAATTTGGCACACACGTAAAGGACGTAAATTCGGATTGCATGGATGACGGGGTTCACTGCTTCATTCGATTCGCAGTCCCACTCCCTCTTCCCTCCAAGGAATCCCATTGTTTACTATGCTGTCCAAACATTCCTTTACATAAGCAGCCACTTCTTCCAAAACATCTCTACCCCTTTGTGTGAGACAATAGTAGTCGCCATTATCATTGCTCCCCCGTTCGCAAAGTGCAAAGGTACGGTTGCCGATGTGGGCCACGACACGAAAATAAAACGTCCTTTCCGACCCACAACCCGCCTGACCGAATATCGCTTCCAGTCGATAGTGGCTGTCCTTCACGCGCACTTGTTTTGTCAAACTCGCCGTGGAGGCTGGAGGGACGCTGACTTGACAGCTGCTGCCGTTGGCGGCCCATCACCATGTATCATCTCTGGGATCCAAGCGTTTGGACGCGTCGCATCCCTTGTCTTGACCACGATGCTCATCCCCACTTCCAGACTGTTCGAGAAAGGCAATAGATATGCTCTTAAGCTTCTTTTTGGCAATGACTTTTTTCCGTACTCTGTTACTTGGTTGACACGATCGCCGGATACAAGAGCTGTGTATTCCCTCGCCCACCAACTTCCCTCGCAGCTTTGTTTGATGCTTCTTCCCTCAAGCTTCCCACCTCGTTTCCTTGCTTGTTTAAACTTGATTTTTATTAAATGTGTGGATTTAAGTTGGTGTGTCTTTAAACAATCAAGTGTCCTTTCCACCTTTCCTGTTGTCCCTCTCCCATATCCGTCCCCAAACAGAATGCAGGGGTGCCTCGCATTTTTCTTCCTTTCCTTCTCATCCCACACAGCCCCTCTCCACAAAACACACACACATACATACACATGACGCTCACCTATTCCCATCCTTATCTTCCGGCCGCACTCGGACAATCACAGCCGATCCTACCCTCACCACCCACTCTACTTCGCCATGGGACGAGACAAGCCTAGCCAGCCCAAGCCAACAAAGGAGGGTGATGTTAAGCCCATAATCACTGCCGAGAAGGGCAAGAAGGAGCCCAAGAAGAATCAGAAGCTCCGCCGCTAGAGGGTTCACATGGTGGAAGCCAGCAAAGGGGAACGTCAAGTACTCTTGCGCTGTAGTGTACGCTGCGTCGTAAGGACCCTGAAATTCCACTTATTAAGTCAACCATGTCTCTCGCTACATTCCAATCCACTTCATGATATGCCTCTGCATGCCTTCTCTGCACCCGTGCGGGCATCCGTGCTGCTTTATTTCCGCTCTGCCAGAGAAACAGTGCCCGGCCTAGATGTAGCGCATAATAACAAAAGACAACTCTTATATATATTCTTAAATGTACAACTGGTTCTCTTCATTTAGTCTGCTCTCGTGCTCGTCATGTACATGGCTTTATTACTGTATCAAACTTACATGTCCTCTCACAAACCTAACCTGCTCTATTGTTCCTGTACAATGCAACTCTGCCCCTCTTACCAATTTCCCCTCACACATCCTTCCTCAAACTAAACTATTCCCAGTACAACCATATCGATTCCACGGCTTACACTCCAGACCACTTCCAGCTCGATAAGTTGTCCTGCCACTATCGATATGGCACCCACTAGAATAGCCCCTTGTCTGTAGGAAGTTTCTTCCTGGCCTGGGCCCGTCGGGCCCGTGTTAAACGTCACTCCGTCGTCATTTTTGTTGCCTCCGTCAGTCCGTGGAGTCGTCAGGTGTAGGGAAAACCAGAAGCTCACCGCGTGCAGCGTAGCTCCGGGTGCCGCTACCGTCACAGGCAGCTCCACCCGTGAGCGAGCCACAACCTCCTTCAAGTCCTTTTTCTCCTCCTCACACTGACGTGAAGTACCGATAAGGCTTCGCATGTCCACTCGAAAGGCCCTCGTTATAGCAGTCACGGGTCGATGCTCGACTGTATTATTCAAATCAAGCCCTTGAAATTTTCGTACGCCCAATCCATCCAGTAATCGCCCTGCGGGAAACCCTAACAGATTCTCAGGCTCCAATCGGTTCTGTCTTAAAAGTGCGGGGGCCTCCAGCCCCTGTACGAAGACAGAGACGGCGACGGGTAGCAACGAAGCCGTTGTCGTTGCTGTCGATGCATTTAGTACGCTTTGTAGCAGACGTGCTTCTTGTATAGCACCTTGCCGGAGCCATCCCGAGCATTCTACGAGGTCATGAATCACGAGCACGTGGTGACTGGGAGGCGCAGCTCTCTCAGAATTCTGATCGGGAGGAAAGAATAGCGCCTGCGGCAACAGTTTCATAAGCTTCGAGCCTGTCTTGTCATCGATGCTGGATATGACGTGAACGGAACACAAAGGTGTGTCTGAGCCTTGCTGGCCCCAAGTCCGAAGAGCCGCGGCGGAATCCTCATTTCCCGTCACAATCGTTACAGGGGCAGACTGGAGGGTAGGTACGCTGGCAGCTACGAATCCTAAAACAGAATAATTCCCGCTCCATTCTACCACTGCGGTTATTGGCTGCCTATCCTTTTCTACCCTTGATGTCAGGATATATAAGGCTTGCCGGTAGGCCTGAATATGGTGGGTGTCGTTCAGGTGGGACATGTCCATTTCTCCTACTTCTACGGGAACGGAAGTGGAAGAGGGGGAGGACGACTGCGAAGATGATTGAATGGTGTCGCCGTCCACCAGCTTGAAAGACAGTTGGTCCTGTATTACCGCGACCCGCAAGCGGCAGCGCTGACCGCGTCGGACCACGTGGCTTGCATGAAGGAAATAGATACCTTGGTCCCATCCATTTCCTTTACGCTCGGGGTCTGTTGAGAAGGCACACCTGTCTGCCTCAACATCAGAAGGAAGCAAGATTAAATCGAACCACATGGCCACCGCATCTGCCTGTCCATCGGCGATCACTTCCAGATTTATATCCTCAGTTAGGGAGGCGTCCGATGCGTCATTTGCTCGAGCCGGTGGGTGCGAGAGGGGAATCTCAATCACGGCCACAGCTTCGGTCAGACATCGATGCTGCAGAGTAGTAAGGGACTCGCAAGTATAGGTTTCGTCTACCCTGACGTTGGGAAGTGAATTTTTGTTTTCGTCGTTGTTTTTGTTGGTGCTCCCGTCGCTGCTGCTCTTAGAATTTCTCCCACCTTCACTTAATTCCTCGCATCCACTATCTCTCCCTCCCCACCACGAGCTTTTTACCCCATCCACCTTCAACAAACGCGAGCGCCGTCTAACCTCAGTCGACTCAATGACCCTAGCATATACCACGGCCGCGTGCGGAATAACTCGCCCTCCGGGCCGTAACATATGCTTCCGGGCGTGCCGCAGCACGGGCAGAACGTGTTCGCCGAGCAGGCCTGAATCCACTAGCTCGGTCACAACCACGTCCACAGGCCCGTCAAGCTGTATGTCATACGACGACTGGTTCAAGATCTGAACACGGTCCTCTTTCGTGCATAAAAGGTCAGAGGCCACGGCGCACAGCACAGGGTTAGTCTCGCAGGCTATCACCTTGCCCGCACCAGCTTCAATTGCTAAATAGGCAAGCAACCCTGTGCCTGTCCCAATGTCCATTACCTTTGGTGCACGCCCAAGCCGAATCGTCTCTTCCAAAAGGACGCGACGTAGAGCTAGTTGATACGTAGTGTTGCGATTCAGATCGTTGAGCATCCTGAAGTGCCACCGATCCAAAGACAAATTTTTAATGTTTTCGAGTGCATCTAAAGCCGCAAAATACCCCGGATCAATGCGCAGGGCTCGCTGGAAGGCGTCAAGGGCAGGCAGATATTGACGGGCACGAAAGAAGAGGCAACCTTGCTCGTACGCCAGAATCTTAGAGCTTGGCATGCTGCGTGTGGCATTATCCATCAACCACAACGCTGTGGGCATGGCGCCCTCTTGATACAATTCATTCGCGTAAGCCCCGAGCGATTCACCCAGCTCGACCTCAAGCTCCCGTAATAGGCTAGGCACTTCCTGTACGATGCGTAAAAATCCTTGAGCCGCCGCCGCTGCATCACGTCGCCCCCGCCATGCCGCCCGGGCCTCTTGGACCGATGCCAAAATGTTGGCGTGCGCAGGCAATAAACGAATCGTGTCGGAAGAGGAGGAGGAGGAGGAGGAGGACATGGCTCGGCCGTCCGGCCACCTTCGTCGGTATAAAGGACTACTCGGTTTTCCAGCGGCATGCATGTGGCTAGTAGTGGCTTTCTGTGCGTTTGGAGTAGTGTGGGTGAGGAGGTGTGTGGGGCGCATTTCCAGATTCTCGATTCCTGGGGTGTACCAGTCTCTCCGGCACAAGCGCCTTTGGAGTCGATTTATTTGACTTGTTAAGAACTTGAAATGCTACATTTTACGTTCCCTTTCTTTTTTCTTTTTCTTTTTTTTCAAATAGATGGAGCGCACATTCTACAGCCGCATTTGCGACACCAAGCGCTGCGCCGCAGTCAGCGCGCCCTTCTCGCCCTTTCTTCGGTGCATGCACAACGTTACCACTGTCTGCATTCACTAAGTTCGAGCAAGTCCCCCCTCTCCTCGTCCTCTTCCTTGCTTGGAGCGCATACTTAGCACCAGTAGAGAGCGTGGAATCCGTGGAGAGTCCATGAGTCGAGCAAAGTCCTACCCGCTGAGCGCATCTTATTCACCAATAATTTTTTCTTCTCATCAGACAATCAATTATCGCTATTCACCCATTCTGCTATACGTGCTACTATCATTCCATTCACACAGCATCTTCGTATTTTTATTTCATTGACGCAGCTTGCATATCTTTCCAATCGCATCCCTCCAATGTTTTATTTCATATCTCTCCGTGCATTTCGTGAAATTTTTACCCCGCACCCTAAGCATTTTGTCAATTACCTCTTTATGTCCATGCACTTATCTATTTATAGAGTCCCATTCAATAACCAATACATCGAACATCATGTCACCGCATCACATTTTTCCTCCTTGTCTATCCGGATCCTTACCTCCACAACAACCGACGTCCCTTCTCACTTCCTCCTTATCGGTTTTCGAGCTTGCGATACTTGAGGGCCAAATAATAACCCAAATTGCAGATAGCGACAAAGAGAAACAACACACCCAAATTACGGAAACGGTGCTCAAAGGTAAATGTCTCAAAAAAATCGTTGACGAATTCCCATCTCGTCAAAACCTCGAACTCTTTGTGTCGGATGTTGAAGAACCCAATGGCTCCGCCATCGTCCCCGTACCACTGCGTGACGACCAACCCTTCAAATGCCTTATTCAAAGGCGTTAGAACCCACAAAAACTTCCACCCCGGGGGCAAATCGCGCGGAATTATAACCATTCCGCTCATCATGCTAAAAATAGGAACCAAGCAATTCAGCACAATCTGCGCCACCTGGACCGAGGGACACACCGCACCAATCGCCTGCCCGAACGCCGTGGAAAAGAGAAGGTACATAAATGAGAAACCAAAAAACCATGAGGTCCGCCACGGGGCCAAATTATAATTGCAGGTCGGATAAAAGGTGATGGTATAGACAATCGTTTGTAAAAACACCCAGGGTATCTCACACAGAAACCACGAAAGCGTGTAAGCCGCCACCTGATACATCTGGTTATACCGCTCCCGGCAAAAACTCGTCTTTTCCAATGCAACAACCTGCAGCACCGCAGTAGAATTGATATTAGAAATGCACGTCGTCGCAAGAAAGAGCAAAGCGATAAATGATACCAAACCTGACACGCTATCCTGCGTCTGCCGGAAATATAGCGAGCCTAATATCAATCCCATCACCCCACATCCCAATACCCGCGCAATCTGATACTCAGGCATGCGCCACAAAGACCGCCAAGCCCGGCGGGTGCAGGCTGCAAGCTGTCTCCCGAATGAAGCCCGCTTTCGAGACTTGACCGAGGCCATGACAGCCAGCTGGGCATCTGACGGCGGTTGCATCAGCGCCTCCAGCGTCTCCAGATTGGAAGCACACATGGCACTCGCCTTCCATTCCGAAGCATAATCGCATGTAAGCACTGCAGTGCCCATGCCCGTGCCGGCCCCCAAGCATTCAAGACACCAGGTGGCTGGATTCTCCCCAGGCTGCAAAGGAGGAGTGCCAGGAATTGAGAGGAAGTAGTCCTTGAGGTGCGCTGCCTCCGAACCCAAAGGCCCGCAGAAAACTGTTTGTCCGCCCCGTTTCAGCAGCAACAAGGAGTCGAAGAAGTTGAAGATCTCTTGGGAAGGTTGGTGGATCGTGCCTGGTGGAAAAAAAGGGGGAGGGGGAAGAGAAGAGGGAGAGGTGATGAGTGGTTTTGATTTGGTGATGAGTTTTGGTGGAATAGAAATATGCGGCGTGGTAGAGAGAAGGAGAATTTTCATGCCAGGCACACAGGAGAGAAGCTTCCCACTAAACAACACATCAATCAAAGTCTTACAAATAATGGCCCGTCCCGTGTGGGCCAGCTTCCGCATCACCCGCACAACCATCAATGCCGCTCGACCGTCCAAACCAGTAGTGGGCTCATCCAAAAAAATCAGGCTCGGATTTGCGACCACCTCGCAACCAATCGTCACGCGCTTTAGCTCCTCAAACGAGAGGCCTGCCCCAGGCGGTCCCACCACCGCGCTGGCAATCGGCTCCAGCTCCAGGATCCGAATCACGTCGTGCACAAACTGCTCCTTCTTTTTGTATGTCACGTCCTCGGGCATGCGCAGCTCCGCATTGAACTGCAAGGCTTCCGACACGGTCATGTAAGGACTAAAGGTGGGATGTAGGGAAAGATGGATAGATGAGAAGAGAGGCTATGTGTTTCATCGGTTTCCTCCTTCCTTCCCTCTCTGCCCTTCGCACATACCTCACGCTTCCGAATTGCTCGACATAGCCCGTGATTGTCTTAAAAACATCTTTCGACAAGGCCACCCCGTTCACCAAGATCGACCCACGAATGCTACCGCCCGTCTTCCGCCCCGCCAGCACATCTAACAATGTAGTTTTGCCTGCACCACTGGATCCCATCAAGGCCATCATGCATCCGGGAACCACACTTCCATTCACGCCCTTCAACAAATCTACAGTCTCGTTGCCTTTGACGGGGACGCTGTACCAGAGGTTCTGAAAGGTCAGCGCAGTCGGGACAAAGGGAATAGCTTTGACAGCCTCCAGCTGCCAAGTTGAGCTTTTCCCCCTCTTCAATTGATCTAATAGCATGGTCGAGGTCATGGTAGTGGGCATCAAGGGCCGCAACGCCTCATTGGTCTTCTGCACCTCGTCCACCATTTTTTCCTCCTCGTCGTTGGGTGTCATGAAAACCTGCGATGAGAACTTGACACCTTGAGAGCTATTCTCCGCCCCCTTTTCCGTCTCGAGCTCAGCGTCCTTGGTTTCGCAGTCCACCGAAGAGACAAACGACGCGGAGCCACGCAGCAGCTGTTGTTTATTTGGCGGGTCACCCGACGCCTCGTCTTCCTTGGCCTCGCTAAAATGCACGATGTCATCGTCTGTATAGTCGCCCAGCGTATTAAAAGAACGAAGCCAGATGTTGCTACTATCAATGCTACTCCCAACATCCCACGATCGAACACTCTCGCTCGCCCAAGTTCTTTCATCGTCGCTATCAATCCCTCCCTCCCCCTCACCCTTCCCCTCTTCGTTGGCCTTCTTTACATTCAAATTCCGCCGAGAGGCTCCAAGCTCGCGCATGGCGAGGGACCCTTGGGTAATTGCCTCTTCCGGAGTAGTATCCGCACTATTAATGGGCTCCAGCCACTCCAACCGCGTCATAGCGAGCTGCGTCAGAGTTAAATACAGCAAAGTGATACTCAGATTAACAAGCAGGCCCCACCAAGCCCACCTTGCATCCGTGTACATACCCTTCTGGCTCAGCACCGTCTCGCCCAAGGTCCTCCCGGAGGGCAGTAACAGACTGTACTTCTCTGCAATAAACTCATTCACAGCCAAGCCTTGAAACGCGTAAAAAAGCGGATTCAGATACATGACCCACACATAAAATGAAGGCACATCTGTAATCGAAATGATGAAGCCTGAAAACAATAGCAGGAAGAAGGTCACGATCCCGGAAATGGCCGCCGCGCTGGTTAGGTTGGGACTCAAGAAAGTGGTGAGCTTGAAAAAGGACATCATCGCCCACCCCACAAATGTCAAATGAGCTAGGAAGACGAAGAAATGCAACCCGTGATCGTCCCGCGCAAAACCCGCACACCAATAAACAATCGTCCCAAACAAGACCGAGTCCAACAGCACCAAGGGAGAAGCCGCAAAGGTACTGGCCAATAAGTAAGAACTGCATGAAAAGAACCCCGCATTCTTCTGCTTGTAGAAGACGCGCCGCCGGACAAAGTAAGCAGGGATGCAAGCAGCCGTCTGGAAGGCAACAGTAAGAAGGGACTGATAAAGGGCACCAAAGCGTGTTGCCACTGCCTCGATATCAAGCTGCCAGAATATAGCACCGGTCAAGACGCCCAAAAAAATATCTTGCATGATGCGGGAGATGATGTAGCTTCGATCCCGGAAAGTCAGGGTGAGCTGTCGGTGTGCGGAAAGGAGATGTGGGAAAGGAAATTAGGTTGATGTTTTCAAGATAGCTGGGAAAATGAAGTGCCTCAAACAAAATCTGGGAAGTCTAGGGAAAGGAAATCATATCACATCTTGAGATGCATGAAGCCTCAATAAAGAATAACACTGTAACCCTTCAGCAACCCGTCCGTACCTCGCGCTGCATGCAGATTATAAAGCTCGTCGTCCAAGAATTGAAAAATTGTCGCTTCTCATTTTCCTTCCACAACGTCGTTGATGCATTAGATGACGTGTTGATAGTTGCACTATCATCCTCGCTTAAAGACGCCAAACGCTGTTGCCGCTCCTCCTCCTCCGCGGTCATCGTCCTGGTAGCTTTGGCGAATAAGGCCTTGCCCGCATCACTCTTCCGGAACCTCGACACAAACTCATTCGTACTCCTCGGCCAGCCAACAAAGGAAGCCGAGAGCCCCGCCTCAACCAGCTCGTCCGTCGAAGCTCTCCACTTCCTATTATCCGGGCCCGTGACACGAATTAAGAAATCAGCCACGTCAGTCTTGGGCGGGCAGTGGAACCCAATCCCTTCAAAATAGTCCTTGGCCTCGTCCGGTGGCCCCTGATAGACCAATGCTCCATTCTTTAGCACCAGAATCTCATCGAACAGTTCAAACACTTCAGGGGCGGGCTGATTGAGAGAGATGACGCAGCAGTAATTGAAGGCGTCCACGCTTGCACGGATCATGCGGACAATATCAAAGGTAGCAGCACTGTCTAATCCGTTCGAAATCTCGTCAAATGCCGCAATCGAGTACTCACCCATCAGCACTTCTGCCAAAGTCACCCGGCGTCGCTCCCCGCCACTGATGCCCCGGTGAGCTGCATCACCAATGATGGTGTTCGCACAGCCGTTCAGTCCCAGCAGAGCCATGACCACTTTCGCCTTCTGCTGTGCCAGCGCCCGGCGAACCTTGGGTTGGCCAACGTTGCGGTAGTTGCGGAGGTCCTCTTTGATTGACTCTTCTAAATTCAAAGAATCGATCAAGGCCTTGCCATAGCTGGTCTCGAGCAGGCTACGGGTAGGCACGGGGGCGATGCAGGCGCCGGAGAATTCGAGGGTCTCTCGGACAGTGAGAAGAGGCTATTTGGTTGAGAGATATAGGTAAGAATGTGGGACATTGGCATATAAGTACCTTAGCGCTTAAGGGAGAAGCGATATAACCAAAAAAACACGGGCTCTCGCAATAATACGCGGAAGGCTCACACACACACGCAGACCCCTCTTTAGCTTCACCCAAACCACACCTCTCACCTCATTATGATCCGCCTCTCCCACAAAGCATGCCAATGATACCATGTGAAACCTGCCACTTTCCGCACTCTCCCCATTATACGACACTTTACCGGACATCTTGAAGCCCTTGCCCTTCAGCGAGCGGCCGGCAATGGCCTTGAGAAGACAGGTCTTCCCCGCCTTAGGTCCACCCACCAATAGGTACATGTTTTGAGGGGCCAGGGCCGTGGTTATGTGTTGCAACGCCTTGATTTCGTGCGACTGCTTTCCTCTCTTGCCCGTCTTCACCAAGGAAATAAAGGGGTCCATCAACGCTTCGCCAACGCTGGGGAAGGCCTTGCTTGTCTGCCCCGCCGTGTAGCTGAGCGACAATTCTTTGACCTGCACGCTGGTGCTGCTGATGTTGCGCCGGGATTCTCCCACAGAGAGTGCTACGTTCATGAAGTGCTTCTCGACCCCAATCTCTCGAATGATACTCGTGCCCATCATCCGCTTCAGGTCCATGTCCTTGCCGCTGGTCGTGGCAGCTAACGTTGCAGATGTCATCTCGACGAGAGGTGCGATGGGCAGCGCTACGAAAGAGCTCGAACATGGGGGCGGCTGTGACTCTATTATAGTCAGGGCAGCTGCCGGGGAATTCTCTGAGATGGGTAGGAGTGTCTCGATAGGCAAGTTGGCCTCGTGGGTCGCCTTACTCGCCGCGTCGCGCCACTGCCGCGTAAACTCGCGCTCCTTGAGCAGCATTGCTCGAAGCTCTTCAACCTCCCGTTCTTTTTCTTCTAGCTTGTTTTCGTATGACGACTCCGCATTATTGACGTTGTTGAGCGCCATTGTCGTCGTCTTATTTTGCTCTGCGTGTTAGGGGAGCGGGGGGTGATGGAGTGAATGTGTCTGGCGAAATGTTGGTCGCAGACGAGACCCTGTCATGATCAATATATTCTTGATCTGTCCTTGAATACATCCACGCCGATATAATATAGGATAGAATAAAATAAGAAATGAAAAGCATGATATTTATGTCCCTCGCTCTTCTTGCCAACTGGTGCTGTGAACAGCCTCTTGCAGGAGACGTGGTGTTGCGTGCTGGGGCCGGTGGAGGGGAGAAAGGCAAGTGGGCTTATGAGGATGCTCGCAAAAATCATCGTATTATACGCCCATCTTTACGCATAGTAGACGTGATTGTCGTAGGAAAGACGTGTGTCCATGTATCGTGAACGCCGTCGAAGGGACTTCCGTCTACCATCTAGAGATACTCACCTCAACTCACTCCTTACAAAGGGCGAAGAAATAGGCTGATGCCTGTGGGTGTCGTGGAGGGATAGGGGGCCATTTGTTGTCGGACAACTTTTTTGGATAGGAGTGTTCTCCTTGGCTGAATATCTGCAGCCTTATGATCGGGCCTCTGCCTGCACCAAGGATAAAGCCGAATCACAATGGCAGACAGGTCATCGTCAGTCCAAAGCCAAACTACGCCAAGCACTTCAAGCATCGAAATGGACGGTTTTAAGAAATGAGACCTGTAGGGATAGGGAAAGAGGGGCATGTCCAAGCAGCAAAAGTCATGTTCTTGCTTGCTTGTCCATCCCCGGAGATTTTTGGGGGGGCAACATCGGGGGAGGTTGACTCGAGCTTGAGGAGCCACTTTTTGCAATGTTTGTTTAGTGTGCATTGAGTTGGCAAGTAGAAAGGTCTATCCACTTGATCAATTGGGAAAGGCCAAGGAAAATGTCACCGACTAAACCTGTAGTGGGTGGCAGACTCATGGATAAAAAAGATTTCATCGAGACCCAGCATGGACTCTCTCCGAAATAATTATTTACTGATAAAACTTAAACGGCGGAGCATCTGAGATGAGGTCGTCATCTGTCTCCATCGTGCCCCCCACATGGCCAGCTCACACTCGCGTAGACTCACATGTCCTGTATCCTTCCCGACGCCCTACACAGCCATGACCACCACCACCACAGCACTTTTACGCCTCCGCTACATTGCTTCCACCAATACTCAAGCGAACGCAATTTGCGAAGAGCTTGCCTTGGCTCTCCGCCTGTCTACATCTCAGGCCTCCTCCTCTAATGCATCGCCCCACTCTTGTCTGCAATTGGGTAATGCATTGCTTGAATTTACGCCCTTGCCTCTTTGGATGACTTTGGCCAGACATTCAACCATGCTGAAGCGCCCACAAGTGGCGCGGCTGTGTGGTATTGATGTTTTCACAAATTCCGCTATCATGACCCCTGCCCCCTTGTCTTCTTCATACCACGACGCGCGGGCTTGGCTACTCGAGGACCGACCCATAGTCACCCCAACAGTGCGTACCGTTCCTTCGACCAGCAGCGTATCCTTGGCTTCCACCATGAGTCCGCAAGTACGAGAAATCGTGCTAGGGGCGGGTGCGAATTTGGCCGAGCTGGCCAGCATCATCACGGATGAAGTCGGTGCTCATCCATGCCCAGGCCTGCCACATGTCTATGCTTTACACGACGGAATGAAGGGCAATAGTGCAGGTAATAAAGCACCCTTAAATGCCAACAGCATCATTGACGCCCCGGGCTTCCTCAAGCAGGCGCAATCACCGCAGCAGCAGCATTCCTCCCTGTCACTCCAACGCAACAGCATCGCCTTACGCCTTCTACACTCGCCCATGTCAGCATTGGTCCTTCAGGTAGAATCAGGTGGGCTGGCTGCAGCCAAGGAGGATCTGTGGCATCGTGGAGTAAAGTTTGAGGAGATAGGAGGCACGGGTGCGGCAGAGGGACAGATTTTGCTTTCCTCTCCGCATTTGCATGGCTTGGATGTACGGATCTGTGATGGTGAGGCAGCTCTTTCTCCTTTTTTCAACGAGGGAGATGAAGTCCTGTGCGAGCACGTACTTGAGGAGCTGAATCCTGCAATTTCCAAATCGCTGGCCGCCGTGGGGGAAGGTTGGAAGCAAGCCTCATCACCCGCCGCGGCGTACCGACAAATGGGAACGGGTATGGGGGACTGCTGGTCGGAGTTCCGCTCTCAATTGAAGCGGCCTGGGGGGTTCTTCATGTCTTCCTCATCATCGTTTGGGTCCTCTTCAAAGTGAAAGGAATTGGATCGAGAAAAGGAAGATTTTCGGAAACAAGGAGAAAATTGTGAGGTACATTTTCTATTTACTTTTTTCGTTCACATGTTTTGTTAAAAACAAAATTTTCTATGCCTTTTTGGTCTTGAAAAATCTGTCCAGCGTCCGTTTCCTCGCTGGAGATGCAGAACATACGGAGGAGGCTGGTGGAGGTAATTGTGCGGTAGCAGCAATGCTTCCTCTCTGAAAATAATTTTCGATTTTCCTTACTGTGCTGCTTGGCGCGGCGGAGGATGTGCTGCTCCGAACTTTCTTGCCCGTGGCAGCCGCTGCAGCCATGCCTGCCATAATCTCATTCCGAATCTCAACCGGCAGCTCAGCCAGCACAGCAGAGTCGACATGTGCCGGGTCTAGACCACTCGTACCAAGCGCTGCTGCAACTCCCCTTCCTCCATTCTCTCCTCCTCCTCCTTTTTCTTCTCCTTTCCCACCTCTACCTTCAGAGTTTCCAATTTCTTTGCGCTTGAGTGTGGGGCCGTCGACATCCTGCGTGTTGTTGAAGTGCTGTTGTTGGCTGACAGGCAGCGTTCGTTGGGTGAAGAAAGACGTGGCCGAGGTAGAGGACGAGGAGGATTGAGAAGCGGCGCCATCTGGTAATCGCTGAGGCTTGGAGGGGGAGGAAGCATTCGGAGCAGTACAACAAGCACCAGCACCAGCACCAGCAACCGACATCGAGACTGCAACCAAAGCAGGATCGGCCTTGGTGAAGAAGGAAGTCATGCGGCTCTTCTGCTTGATCTCTAAGAAATTGCCCGCCGTGAGGTACAGCGTGGTCAAGCAGAGAGCATTATTAGCAGCCGATAGATGCGGGGTTTCGTCCTCTTGCTGATTGTGCCACCTCCTCACCAAGCTCAGGCCTTGCTCGGCCAACGACTCTTGTACGGCCCCACCCGTCGCAGTTGCAGCACCGACAGCATCACTACTCCCTGCCCCAACTTCCACCTCTACCAGAAGCTGCTCTATCGACAACCGCAGAGGTGCGGAGCGCGAGACATTCTGCTGCTGCCCTCCCAAACCCATCGCTTGGAAGGATACCGTCAGCAACTGGGGAATGCGCGCATGCAAATCCGCGTCTTTCCGAAGCCGTTCCGCCAGCTCTCCGGCTAGCTGCCGCAGCCAGGTGTGGACTTGCTCCATCGACCTCAGATTGTTGTGACCATAAAAAGTCTTGCCGCATGACACCGACTTGGCCAACCGCCGATCTGAAAGGAAGTCAATAATCATTTATTTTTTAAGTCAAAAGATGAAGTCATATGATGCGTGCGCTCTCTTCTGTACCTCAACTTTTGAATGATGAGTCCACAATCACTCCCACCTTTCCCCTCCCCTCTCCCTCTCTCCCCTCCTACCTTCCACCGTATCGCCGTCCACGCCTCTAACCAGCTTGAACAGCCAGTCGGCATCCGCATCTCCATACAGAGCTCGCAAACTTGCCAGAGGCGTCTGAACCACCTCCCCAATCGTGCTACACCCCAAATCTTCCATTACTTTCTTCCCAAAATCACCCCCCAAACCCTTCAGCCGCGCCACCGGCATAGGAGCCAACAAAACAGGTACAATCTCCTGCACGATCAACGTCTGTTGGTTTGGTTTGTGCATCGCCGACCCCAGCTTCGCTAGCAGCTTGGAAGGAGCAAGCCCTCCAGAGCACGTATAGCCCAGCTCAGCCGTCACGGCTGCCCGCATTTCGAGGAGGATTGTAGCGCCACACACCATTTCTTTCTCGCTCCTTGTCCAAACATGCAAGGGGCGGGCCCACCAGGCGGCGGCTGCACGGGTGGTGCTAAGCGGAGTAGGCGAAGAAGAAGCGGAAAAGGACTCCGGGGGCTGCTGCTGCTGCTGCTGCTGTTGCTGCTGCTGCTGCTGCTGCTGCTGCTGCTGCTGCTGCTGCTGATCGGGGCTGTTGGTGACGTTGGCAATGGAGCCGGATTCATTGTTGCTGTTTATGATGGGAGAGGAAGGCTGCCGGGCACCGTTCTCAATTTCGGTGATGGTGATGGTATTGGCCGTGGCAGTAGCACGAGAAGCAGATTTTGTGCCGCCATCATCTCTAACAGGCCCCACATTATCGTGATTTCCTGTAACTGCATGTGGTGAAAAAGGCTTTGCCTTCTGGCCTTTTTTGTCTTCCTCCCCCTTTCTATCTCCCCCCCCTCCTATAAGGACCCCATTCCGCACATCTTCCCTCGATAACACATGTTGTTCTTGACCCTCTAAACCAGCAAGCTTACTCTGTTTCCGGGCACGATCAATCATTTCGGGCCCAAACTCCTTCAATCGTGCTTGTGCCGCTGCGGTCAAATCAACGTAAGCCTCGTCAATGGATGCACGCTCCGTAGGACCGTACCGAGCGAGTATCTTGATTACTTTTGCCCCTGCTTCGCGATAGATAGCAAGGTCAGCTTTCTTGTGGGCAACGCAGACTTGGACCAGGATAATTTCGGGGCACACTGCCCTGGCTTGGTCCCCAAGCATGATGCGTCTGACCCCTCGGGCGCGGGCTTCGTAGGAGACGGCGATGAGAGACTGGTTGCTTCGGTCCACGCGTCGATTTTGGTAGACCGTTTGCGTTGTCAGGTTGCCGGAGGGTGCATATTGAACTACGGCTATGGCGGGGAGAAGGTGGCGGGAGGGTGATAAGTGCGATGTATATGTTCTCATCTTTGTAGTATGATGAACTTCAGATTATCTCTGATTCAACCCTACTTATCCGCCAGTCACTCTCCTCTGTCCTTACCCTCCTTTGGGGTCGACCATTTTTATTTGTCAAACAACAATCAAATCCTGTCTGACCACTCGCAAGCGAAAGACCACGTCAGATAATCATTCCTTATCTCCCTCGGCTTGACCGAGAAGTCCCTCTCTACCCTCATACCACGCACTAACTTACCCATGGGCTTTCCTTTAAGGCTGGGGTCTATTCCTGATTCGACCTGGCAGTAGAACGCGTCCATATCTAGATTGTGTAGCGTTGTGTCGAAATAAAGGTATCAGGTTAGGTTGGAGGAAATTTGTGGTGCCTCGAGGAGTGAGGACGAGTGCATCTTCCGCCATGGGGCACATTGCCGAAGCCCACCCAGTCACCCACAGCTAGATAATAGAGGGGGGGATGAAGACTGTCACCTACAAACGCACGCACCTAAATGTGCAATGACTTTCCCTCCGGCTCCGGAGGATGACGACGCTGATTCTTGCCAGCCTCTACCTGACAAGGATGAGGTCAATAAGCTACCATGTGCATGCGCCAAGAAACCAAGGTTTGCCTCGTCGCGGATATCATCGTCTTCCTCCTCCTCTTCCTCCCATTCGTCACTGCCCCGATGCATTACTCCTGCAGTGTTGTAGTAAAGTAATGAAGCAAGCACGGCACGGGAAAGACGAGCCTCAAATGGTCAGGGGTATGTACATTACCCTCATGCGTCGTCATGGAAAAAATTATGCCGTGCCTGTACATGTGCGGTGTTTGTGGTTTTGTGTAAGTTTGTTATTTTGTGTGAGTTTGTGGTTTTGTGTGAGAGAGAGCCTGAATTTTGCCCTCTGACATATACAATATTGTACAGTAAAGCCTTCAAGTTGCTTTCGCGAGCCTAGCACCAAGAGTCTTCCTGTTGCTATTTTGCACGCACCTATATCTAGACACGGTCGATACGGTTAACGCGCTACAGACCAAACTCTTACGGGTTTATCCTTGACGGAATGCGTGGAGATGGGCAGGAGGTCGGCCTGTGGTACTTCTCGGTTTCTGATTTTTTTATGCAGCACTTCCTTAGCTAGGCCACTCCATCCACATTCACATTCACCCCACACAAAGCATATTGGCACAGATACACACGTGTTTAAAGCAAAGTCCTTCTGCGTCCATTCTTCGGCCCACTTTCCCGCCTTCATCGCTGGGCTTAGAGCTTCGAGCGATGCCGAAGCAACCACTACCGATTCCCCTCCAGCCCCACAGTGCGACCCTCTTGAACCAGCAGCCACCCGAGCAGGAGGATGACTCCGATGACAACATGTCAGTTGACATCTTGAAGCTGGCAGCAATTCCCCCCAAGGCTGCAGAGCCGCAAAAGCATGCGACACTGAAGATGGAGGGTGTCATGGAGGGCGGCAAAATTGATTTCGCCGCTGCTGCTGCCCCATTCCACGCTAGCACAGATGCAGCGGCCACCATGGATATGGATGTGCCCGCTGTGGAGGCGCTCGAGCCCGAGAACGATATCTGCCACTCCACCTCCAAAAAGATGATGACCCTCCGCAGTGCCTTGATCAACGAGCTGTTTGCCTCGAGTGACATTGAAGAGGACGATGACAAGGTAAACGGGTCTTATTCGGTCTCACATTCTCTTCCCATGATTAAGATCTGCACGTGTAATGATGATCGCATGGAAATCCTCGATTCGGAGGAGGAGGGGGAGGAAGACGGGGAGGGGGTTGACGAGTACGAAACGGCCAGCAGCAGCGAGGATGTCGGCGACGACGACGACGACAGCAGCAGTGAAGACGACGAGAGCCGCGGGCGGCACCGCAAGCGGACGCGTCTCTCGAGAAAGCCCACTAAGAGGATGGGCCAACGGAAGGGCCTTCCGTCCCAGGCGGAGATGAAGGAAGCGGAAGAGCAGGACCCTAATTACAATGCCCTCGCGTGCCTGGTCCAATTTCTGAGAGGCGCGGATGCGGCGTCGGCCGAGGTGGTGGAAGAGCATCTGAAGCCCCGGGAGATGATGCGGCCGTTTCAGGAGGTTCAAATGGCGGCGATCAATGCCAAGGCGGCCAGCATGCCCCCTAGGGTCGTAAAGCTTAAGGAGGAGCAGCCCAAGCCTTACAAGAAGGTACGACGCATGGTGTTCCACGCCTCAATGAAGGGCGAGGTCGATATCTTTAAAGATGATTCGAACGATCACCAATGCCAGTGTCTGAGTGTCGAAGAGGCTGCTGATTTAACCCCCGCGAGTCGGGAGGACCGGGGTGTGTGCTGTAATGAGATGTGCTTGAATCGCTCCTTGAACGTGGAATGCAGTGAGGAGACCTGCCGGTTTGCGGCTACGGGAGAATGTAGAAATCAAAGGATTGGACGTAAGCTGCAGGCACCATTTCGAGTATTTCGTACGGAAGGTCGTGGGTGGGGGTTGATGGCGGTTGAGGATGTGGAGGTTGGTACGTTTGTGAGTGAGTATGTAGGGGAGGTGATAGACGATGAGGAGGTGGCGCGCCGGTTGTGGTTGGCCAAGGAGGAGGAAGGAGCGGGAGCAGACTTCTATATGGTGGAAGCAATGGGTGCTACGGTGGATGCGCGGTTTTTTGGGAATGAGAGTAGATTTTTGAATCATTCATGTGATCCTAATTGCCGGTTAGAGAAGTGGAACGTTGGGGGATGTTATCGGCTGGGCATTTTTGCGATTAAGCCCATTCCCGCGGGCGCGGAGTATTGTTGGGATTATCAGTTCTGTAACTTCGAGGGGAGCAAGCCGAAGGCCTGTCGATGTGGTGCGGTGACGTGTCGGAAGGTCCTGGCGGGAAAGGCTTATCGGGACGAGGCCGCGGCGCAAGCGCAGGTGCAGGTGCCTGTGTCGGTGCGTGTGGAGAAGCTTCAGCGGGCCGTTCAGGAGATGGAAGCATTCCGGGCGATGCTTAAAGAGAAGCCCTTGTATGATCTGGATCCTCTGGTGCTGTTTTTCAATGGAAGGACTGCGCCGGAGGAGATTGAACAAGCGCAGCGGGCGCGGTTATGGCTTTCCCGGGACGGGCCGGGCGTGTCGGCCAGGGAGAAGGAAAGGATGGAGCGAATGCAGCGGAAAGCAGTGGCTGCAGGAAAGTTTTTGCAGGGCAATACGGATGCTTGGCCGGCGACGGCCAGTGTCGCCCCGGTTACCACGATGACCATGGTAATCAACCCTACCACAACAATCAGTGGCACCACCGCCACCAATAGTCAGCTGCTACGCAACCAGGCCTTGCAATCACGGCTCGATGCCATGCTGGCCACCGCGGCCAAGGAGTTAAAGACGCATGAAACGAAGCGTGCGGAAGCAGCAGCAGTGGTGACAGCGGCGACGACCAGGAAGGGTGGGAAGAAGATGGGGGCCACCGGAAAGAATGCCGCAAGGCCGCAGGCGGAGGAGAGGCAAAATTTTCAGCGTCGCGTCCAGGCCAAGATACTAGATGAGTTGACGGAGCTAGCAGAGCAGCGGGGGATGAAGGCTTCGACGTCCACGACTAGCCGTCGGTACAGCCCGCGGCGCTTGGGACTGTTGTCATTGCGTGAGAAGAGGTGGCACGAGGCGACCTTATTGCCATTTGCGGAAAAATTAGTCGGGGAAGCACGAATGCAGGGCTGGCATGAGAGTCGATGGCAAGCGGTGAGTGATATGATTGTGTTTATGAAGCAGAGCGAAAGTAAGGGCTTGTGGGGGGACATGAGCGAGGACATTTGCTATTCCTGTGGATGTTCTGGTGATCTGGTCTGCTGTGATGCTTGCACCAGTGCTTATCATGTAAGCTGTGCAGGCTTGTACGAAGTTCCCGATGAGAGCCAGTGGTTCTGCACACGCTGTAAGCGGAAGACGGGAGGTGGAAGTCGGAGGCAGCGATAGCGGGGTTAGGTCAGAAAGGGAAAATGGACGCTGTGCTCTGGAGGTTGAGCAAGAATACTGAGGTGCGTTACCAACGTTGAAAAAGAAGAAAGTAGTAAATATGAAGTAACAGCATAGTAGATAGACATTGAGGATAGGTATCGCCAGCTGTGAAAATGGTTTGAGTGAGGGACTAAGGAAGAGCGGAATATTGGACAAGAAAATATTGCCTCCAGAGCTCAAGAGAGAGAAGTAACTACACAACACGGGAATATGGAAGGGTTGTTACAGAATGCATACGATAGTGCGTGTTGAAGTAAGTGCCCCTGAGGAGCTGCTGGGATTAAAGACAAAGAAAAATCGCAATTCAATAAATAAAAACAAAGCAATCCCAGTAAAGGGGTTGTTGAAGTGTGAAATATGTATTTCTTTATTTCCTTCTCTGTGTCGCTTTCCTTCCGCATATTCCTTTTTTCACTTGTCTCTTTGTTTGTTCAACGATAATTAGATCGTAAGACACTTATTTTTCTCTTCTATTATTGTGCTTCTAAATGTTTTCGATCTCACCCCTCTCACCGTCTCCATTCCTCCTGCATCATAAACCTTTGCGTCATCCAAGCGCTATCGATTCGTATACTTTAGGCATCTTCTATGCACGGAGATATGATCAGATAAAGAATTTAAGTGGTACAAACACCACGAAGCACAGGACATGGACCTACCCTACAGTGGTGATTTTTGTGTTTCTGCCCATTTCATTATTATCACACACAAACACCAGCCCTCACCCCCCCCTTCACAAAATTGCACAGGCCCTACTGATGCCGCAGCGTTTGCTTATTATTATTTACAGAAAAGGGAGATGGGGGGGGATACTCCACAAGCGTGGTCGCTCTATCGAAAGAAGATTATGTGGGGAGGAAGGGTGCCCTGCACACACACTCAGTGAAAATGATTTACGAAGAAAGGAAAACATCATTATATCACACGCACAATGGCGAGAAACGATCATAACAAAAGCCATTTCTCTACTGCTGCCGCAATATATTCAGGTGCTTCAATTCCGCCACGACTGACTAACGGCAAGCATTGCTTGCCCAAAATACGGCATTTCGTTCAAAATTATCACACGAATCACTCCTCTGATCATCCGGCCCCAGACCCGCCATCAGATCCACATACAAGCGATGTGCTGTTAGGCCCAGTCAGACCACCTGTCTACCGCTAGAGGTGGTAAGGAGCGGGCTGCCCCGAACACTGGTGGTGGTGTCCAACTCGCTGGCGCGAGGCTTCAAGCCGCTTCGGAGGCCACCCGCCACCGCTGTTTGTTGCGACAACGTGTCCCCGGAGGCGTGCACTTGGTTCCCAAACACGTGAAGGGTGCAGACGCAGACCAGGAGGAAAGTGGTGGCGGCGACCTTCTGGGGTTAGTGCTACCGGGGATGTTCTCCGTAAATGTGCCATTATGAAGTCTTGGCGTATGAAGGGATCCTGTGTATGGTGGAGAGAAAAAGTAGAAAGAGGAAGGCACGATCATCATGATGTTATGGTGTGATAAAGAAAAAAGAACAAAATGAACCATTGAGGTCGCTCCAGAAATAGTGCTTTATGTGTTTGCTGATGTCTCAGCTCTGTCAGGAGCAAAGGAAGGAGCCTTAAGAAGCGGAAAATCATGAGCTCCGAATATGTGTGACACGACATGGCTTATGGGTAGATGAGACAGGAAAGTCAAGGCGTGTCGTGGCTGGGGAAGTCAACAAGTAAGAACACGGGGCCATGTAAAAGAATGGGAAACTACGTGTGTGTGTCAAGGGCTCGATCTCCGACTGGCCGTTGCCCCTTGTTCGTTCTACCCTCCGGCCCGCGTTGCGTTGCGTTCCCTTTTCCACATTAGTTTTGCCGTTCCACATTAGGCAACGGTATATGGCACAACATACAAAGGGTTTTGGTCAAGGCAAAAAAGTGCCTGTAGTAGCTCCATCCGCTGTCTGTGTTGACTGTCTGATTCTTGCTTGTCACCAGACCTGAGGCGTGTTGTTGAAGTAAGAGGTTGAAGAAAAGGGCTGCTTGATAACACTCCGAGAGTCTATCGTGAATATTTTTTTGGACGAAATTTTACCCTCCAATCAGCCTCTATTCCCCTTGTCACATGCGGGAGAGAGGTGCCATTGGGTGGCGTATGAGATGCTGGCCCGTGCAGAATAAAGGGATCTTTTGCCGCTTGTAGCCTTCTCTACCCAATTTGAGTCTCTTGCCATGGCCAGTAAGAACAGCATTTGCAAGAAAGCAACAACTTCGTGTTGCACTGATGGCTTTCTATTCTATGTCACATATTGTTCGAGAGCTCGAAATATATGAACTTCGAAGATTGCAGAAATTACAGGAGGAAAGAAGGACTAGGGGAATGATACTCCAACAGATAGCGCCAGGTGACCCATCATCGTGTAAGTTTCGCCGCTACCCGTTTGTCAGTAGCATAGCAACGTACCACTGAAGCCGTCGAGGAGGCTTTGGACCACGTGTCTGACCGATTCATAGACGTCGGCCCGCGTAGCCTGTGAACTAACGACACGGTCGAAGCCAAAATCCAAGGCGCGTTGCGGAGTGTTGACCTGCACGACCCCCTGATATTCCACGGCTTTATATCACTCGAATCGCTCTTTTACGCGCGCTTGTCTGAAGCGGCGTACCACTCGGATGGATTGAGCGATGGACCTCTCCTGCGCCTGCGACGACATAGCGTGCATGGGAGTGGGCGTGCGGAGGGATTTGAGAGGGACAGTGGCAAGAGCACAAGCGGAAAAGGAGTTCCCATCCTTGTCAATATCTTCTTGATGCGTGGACTGATGTGTGGGCATGGACGTGCGCAGGAGCGTGGGGGCTGTAGGGACAGGAAGCGCCAAAGGAATGGAAGACGAGGGGTCCCTTGATGAGATGGGTAAAGACGCCAGAATGCCCTTGCGATGAAAATCGGAGTTCGGCAACCCAGGAGAAGGCGTTCGCTGAGGCTTAGCAGCGGTTATCTCCATAACTTATGTTGTTTTGTGAGCATGTGGTGTAAGAAGATCAGGAATAAGGCTTTAACGGCGCTCTGTTTGAATCGATTGTGCTCGCGCCAGATTTCTCATGCTAGACGCATCATCTATCACTTATCATCTATCTATCTCCCACGCGTCCACAACACAGCGCCTGAAGTCACATCCCAACCCGTTCACCGCAGGCAGCGTTCACCAGGACAAGGAAAAGGACATCCCATACTCCTACTACCACCCATGTCGCTGCTAGCGACGGTCTGCCGGCTGAGCAGGTAAGAGAACGAAGCACGATGATTCTCTGGCTTTCCATCATCCTACCTGTCTCCTGCCTCCTGCTTTCCTCTGCCACCGTGGTGTTTGACTCGGTTACTGAACCACGGACTGTCCCCTGGGAAGGTTTCGCGAGACACATGTCGTGGGGTTTCGAAAACCTTTGTAGGCGTGGGCGTTTTCAAAGATAGGGGATTGGTAAGACTCTTTTCTTGCCTCCGACTCCCTTCTTGCTGTTGCTGTTGGGCTCTGTGTGGTGTGGCTGCCACTTGTTGTTTGTTGTCTTTTTGCCTCGCTGGCCCCGAGCCCAATTTGGTGTCCTCCTTCCTGCTCTTGGACTCTGCATTATACCGTACGGCCAGTGTCTCGTAGCATCTGCTCGTATGTCAGATAAACAGTCTCTTTCTTCTCCTCTCCGTCTTTATCAAGCGTTCCTCTCTCATCCTCCGCCTTCGCCCCTCCCCATTGTACAGACCCATCACCCCCGGCCCAACGACTTCCACCCGCGCCATGTCCAAGAAGCGGGCCGTAAACGTGGTCCTGCTTGAAGACCTGGCCCTGCAGGGCTTTGCAGGGGAAACAGTGGCAGTCAAGCCGGGGTATGCCCGCAACTTCCTCATCCCAGGCCGCAAGGCTGTGTACGCCACTGCCGACAACAAAGCACTGCACGTCGTGGAACGCTCGGACGAGGAGCGGAGGCTCTTAGAAGAACGCCGAGATTTCGTGCAGTTCAAAGCGCGGGCTGCGGATCGGGCATTAACATTTACCCGAAAGATTTCATTGGATGGAACGAGTTTGGAGCAGCCTCTTACCAAGGCCGAGCTAGCCGGGGCTGTGCGAAAACAGTTGAAGCGCCGAGTGGAGGAGACTGACATTCGATTGCCCCGAGGCACGGAAGTGAATGTCTTGGGAGATCTGGAGATCAAGGTAGAAGTGGGAGTACCACAGCTGTTGTTATTGCAAGAGCATCTACAGCAGCAGCAAGACGGGGGGTGTCCTACAGCGATGGGGGAGAAGAAGGGGGGAGTCAAGGAGAAGAGAGAGGCTGTGTCTGTCAAGGTAAATATCCTCAAGGATGAGACGAAGCGGGATCAAAGAGTCTCTCGTGGGCCAGATGCAGAGGGAGGCGGAAAGCCGAATGAATAAAATATAGTGGAGGGAGACGAGCCTAAGCCAAATAAGTGACAGGCAGACAAAACAAATAGAAAGCCTTTGCAGATGCCTCGCCATCCCCTTCTAATTTATTCCATTTTAAAACATTGTTGGACTTAGAGGTATTTTAAATCACCACTCCTCCATCTCCTTCCAATCCATTTTCCGACCCAATCATCGTTGCCCGATGCCGCAACACATTTTCAAGGGCATCGATCAAAATTCGAGTTGTCCTGGCCGAAGCCACCTGCGATGCCAACAAATAAACCACATTTCCCAGCGGCCTGGCGTAAACACCCGCCCTTTTCAGATCCCGTACGACATTCACAGATGCTGTGGATCTATACCCCTCTCCTCGCCCTTTCTTCCCCTCGTCCAGCTCCACCGCCAGGACCGTGCCCAGAGCGACGGCCCGCCGCACCCCAGCGATAAGGGAAAGGGCAGCTACCTGGCGCTCATTGTGCACACATCGACGGCTGTCGCTGTCAGTACTCTTACTATTATTCTCCTGCTGCTGCAGCTGCTGCTGGTGGTCCCGATCCTTATGCATGGCTTCATAAGCTTCCAGGGCCCGCACGGCAGCAGCACACGCAAGGGGATTAGCTGTATAAGAATGCCCGTGCAAAAGCGCGTCCGACTTTGCCGGCCCATGGAACGCCTTGAAAACAGCCTCAGAGGTCAAGGTAAGAGCGAGGGGGAGGTATCCCCCCGTCAGTGTCTTACCGTAGCAGGCAATATCAGGAGTCACACCCAAAAGCTCCGCCGCCGACGCACACCCCAACCGATGCAACCCACTCGCCACCTCATCAAACACGACTGGGAGCCCCCTTGCCCGCCCTTCCAGCGTGAGCAAACGCTGGAAGAGCGGGTCGACTAAGATCATGCCCGCCGCCCCCATCAACACGGGCTCCAATAACACGGCCCCCAGTCGTCGCTGTCGTTGTTGCGGTTGCCGCATGTGCCGCGGTTGCCGCCCTTGTCCTCCACCCCTATCCTCCCCTGCTTCGTGTCCTCCATCTCTATCCTCCCCTGCTTCGAAGGCATCCATCTGTGTTCGGATGGCACGTCGATACACATTAGCCAGCTCCGATTTCTCCCGAGCGGGCATGTCGAGGAGCGCAGCCATGCCTCCTGGGAAGGAGAGCAGACGCACCCCCACGACAGTGGAGGATGAGGATGACGACGACGACGAGGAGGACGAAGCGGCGACGATTTCCCAGGGTACTTCAACCTGCAGCAGGCCTTGTACGTAGCCGAAGATAGGGACAGCGAGGGAAAGGGTGCGCGGTTGATACCAAGGGTGCTGACCTGTGTTGAAGACAGTGGGAGCAGCAGCATTCATGCATCCGAGCGTGTCCCCGTGGTAACAGTCCCGCTGCGTCACCACTGCCACTTGTACCTTTCCCTCATCTCCTTTCTCTTCCTCGCCGACAGAAGAAGAAAGAGTGGTAGATGCTTTCTTCAGGGCCATTTTAACCGCGATCTCCATGGCTGTAGAACCATTATCACTAAAAAACACCCGCTCCGCCCAACCTTTCCCCGGGCCCGCCAACATCAATTCCGCCAAACGCAGCGCCGGCTCGTGCACAATTCCGGGGAATATGACGTGACCGTACCGCCCTGCTGCTGCCCCCACCGCCAGGGCCACATCAGCTCGACCGTGCCCCAGCCCTTGGGTCCACCAGGAGGCACACGCGTCTATGAGGCGCCGAGATGAGCAGCCATCCTCCCCTTCCTCCCCCTCCTCCTCCCTCTTCTCAATGATGCTATAGTGATCCCCATAAGCCGAGTCTACGACATGCACATTCTTGCTCTTCAAGCCACGGTGCTGTGTGAAAGGATACCAAAATACCTCGGCCGCCCTGTCGGGCATAGACCTCAAGCGCTGCAAGCGTGCTTCCTCCCTTTCAATCAAAACGCATAGCAAGTGCCGAAAAGACTCTTCGTGATTTTCGTACCAGACTGTTAGCGCATCGTCGTTACCATTTATAGCGTTAGTTGAGGTAAATGAGGAGGAGGACGACGACACCGACGATGACGACGATGACGACGACGGCGAGGACGAAGACGTTCGGAGGGGTGGCAAGGGGGGCAAGGACACGACGGGGAGCATTGAGTGGCCCAGTGTGACGTTAATGTAGGTGCGGACAGCGGATGCATTGTTGAGGTGGTCAGGAGAGTCAAGAATAGCAATGGCGTGCACGTCGTAGCCTCGGGAGTAGAGTGATTCATAGGCTGCCAGCGTGATAGCGATGCCCCCCAACTTCCCGTCCCCGATCAAGACCACCGGCAGACGCAGTGGGCGATACAAATCCGCCTGTGTTTGCAGCGCAGAGGACGGCCCTGGGCTCAGGACGCCACCAGCTGTCTCCACGAGGGTGACTCTTCCTGCTTTTAATCCTTCTCTACCCTCATTCCCCTCCTCCTCTTGCGCTTGCTGCAAGTGGGCTTGCAGCTTTGCCAACAGGTCTTCCCCTGTGACTGTTTTCCCTTCCTTGGCCGCCGCCAGATGTGGGGACACGGGTGTGCTCCAGCTAAAGAACGTGTGACAGCACACTCCCTTGGGGGTGTATCGCTGCACAAAAGTCCCGTCGTGCACGTCCCCAGTCTGCAGGGGCTTCACGTACGTTGCTTGCCGCCGCGGAGGGCCGATCAGGGCCGCACGCAACAATCCCGCCGACACCACCGTCTTGCCGACGTCTGTATTGGCCCCGAATACCTGAAAGACGGTCAAGCCCATGACTTCAGGCGTGGTGGTGGCTGCTATGTGAATGCCTGAGAAAGCAGTTACAGCAGTGTAGGCAAGAGGTTCAGGTTCAATCGGATGTGCTTTAGCCTGGTCTGGGTCGACGGCTTCGCTTGCTGTGAGTGATGTAGCCCTGTTTTTGGTGCTCTTGACACAACTGTATCTGTGTAGCGATCGTGAGTAAAACAAAGATTGAGTCAGTGTCATCATGATTTTTTGTCTGTGATTTTGTAGAGACGGTGCGAAGGGATAGAGGAGGTAATGCCGTTCCTTTCTTGCCCGCCAAGTGCTTCTACATTGCAAGTATGCTCAATCCTGCACCCACCATACATGTATCACAGGCATGCTCAATTTTGCAACAAGCGCCAGGTGATCGCTGGGGTGGTGGCAAAAACTAGACGCTCGCGAGCAGTGGGTAGCGGGGATGCTCAATGGGCGGGCTCGTATACTTCGTGCGAGGCATTCTTCTTCTCTTGGTGATTTGTCCGGTCCAGCTGCCTGTCCATCGTGAAGGATCATCCAGGGTTGTCCTTTGTGCCGCTGCAAGCAATGTAGTAGATGGGGAAGGAGGCTTCGGCACGAGGCCGCCGCCGCCTTTGGCCCCACCTTCATCTTGGAGCATCGAGGGCAGAGGGGACGAGGAGGAGGACGACGATCACTCTACCTGGCTGTCAGATCTCAGCTCTACTCCTAGCATGTCATTTCCTCAGCCTCATGTCCCACCGCGTGGCAGTAGATCGATTGACAACGAGATAGAAGAGAGTGTAGATGCAAATGATTACGAGCATTACAAGTCGGAGGAGGACGTCGGAAAAGAGGAGGACGACGACGATAGCCTCGAGGCCCTTTTTTCAGCCCCAGAGCTGGAAGACAGGCGAACACAAAGCAGCTGGATACATCGTTTTTGCCGTACCCCTGGGAATGAACTTTTTTGTGTCGTCCCTGCTTCTTTTCTGGCGGATGAGTTCAACTGGTTGGGCCTCCCTTCAGACCTGGCCGCCATCAACCTGCTGCTTGGCAACGTCGTCGACAAAGGCGACAAGTTGACCGTCAGTGTCAGTAAGGACAGTAGGGTGCCATTTGCATGGGATGATGTCATCGCTCAACGGATGTATGGACTCATTCATGCACGGTTTATCGTGACGCAGAAAGGCCTAAACGCAATGCGGGAGAAATATGAGCACGGGCATTTCGGCCGCTGTCCCCGCCTGGCCTGCGACGAACAAGTCCTGCTGCCTGTAGGTGTTCGGGACGAAGAGGGGAGGGGAAGACAAGAAAAGGCGGACGAGGGGCATAGCCAGAGGGATTATAAAGGATGCGTCAATCTCTATTGCCCACGCTGTCGAGAGCTGTACCGGCCGGCCGACCCGTATCATCAGCAGCTCAATGGCGCTTACTGGGGTACCAGCTTCGCTCATCTCTTTATACTGGCCTTTCCTGATCTATGTCTTGTGCCATCTTTACGCGATGATTCTTTGATGGGGGCAGAAAATGGGGATCATTCGACGACGACAGGGATCAGTTCCAGGGGCAGCAGCAGCAGCAGCAGCACGGGAAAGTATGTGCCGCGGGTATTTGGCTTTCGTGTAGAAGTTGATTGCAAAAGGAACAAAATCCTGTGGCCCGGATATCAGAAGGGAAGAACTGCAGCAGACTCCAATCCTCCGCCACTGTATCCCGCAGAGCAGTGTCGGCCGTATGGCCGATCACCCTTGTCACTGAGCAGACAAAGAATGGTCATTGTCAAAATGAAGTTCGGTTTCCGGGAGATTTCCCATTTGTGGTGTAAGCGCTGGTGGAAGGAAATGAGGAAGATGAGATGCCGAGCACCAAGATGTATGCGATGCAAATAAGATGTAAAACGAAAACCAGAGGAAAATAAGCAAACAGTATTAAATCAATCGAGTTTTTGTCTTTGTAGAGTTTCTTGTTTTTATTAACATAGCTTTTTCGGTGAATCCTGTATAGTGTGACTCTCATTTTTCATTCGGTTATCGCTACGATGTCGGTTCGTGTGGTAGTCGATTATTGCTATTATTAATGTGGTGATGAAGCTGATACAGAAACGAGTTCCCGCCATCAGTGCCACTGCCATTTCCATCCACTTGGGCCGCCAATCGCCTTGTTTGATTATTTCGTTCCAAGGCCTCTTCCAAGCATGCCTGTGTCACGGCCCCTAGCCCCGCTCGAACGGCGAGAAGTGCACCTTCGTTAATGATGTTACTTAGCTCCGCTCCTGAAAACCCCTTAGAGCATCGAGCAATTTTCATGAGGTCCACAGCGGGGGATAAGCGGATGTTGCGAGAATGCACTTCCAAAATCGCGCGTCGGCCCCTTGTATCTGGCAGGCCCACAGCGATGTGTCGATCGAAACGACCAGGGCGGATCAAGGCTGAGTCAATAACCTCTGGTCTATTTGTAGCAGCAATGACAAGTACACAAGTCTCCCCTCCTTCGAACCCATCCATTTCACAAAGCAGCTGGTTCAGCGTCTGGTCCCGTTCATCGTTAGACGAGAAGGACCCTCGGGCTTTTGCCAAGGCGTCTAGCTCGTCAATGAAAATAATACAGGGAGCATTGACCCTCCCTCGTTGAAACAAATCACGCACACGTGCCGCTCCTCTTCCTACGAGCATTTCTACAAAGTCACTCGCTGAGCAGCTGATGAAAGACACACCCGCCTCGTTTGCGACTGCTCTCGCGAGGAGGGTCTTGCCAGTCCCTGGAGCTCCTGACAGCAGGATACCTAAAGGAGGGGGCGAGCGGGTGAGGGACGATGCTGGTCTTTTCATTAATTGAAATGTTATGTTTCACTTACCCTTGGGTAATCGGGCACCAATGGCGTCGTAACGAGTGCTATCTCTCAGGAATTCAACCACCTCCGACAGCTCCAGCTTCGCCGTGTCGATGCCCGCCACATCTTTGAAAGTGACCAGCCGCTTCTTTTGATTTTGCTTGGCGTCCTTCTGTTCTTTTCCCACGCTATCGTTGGGATTGTAAAGCTTGTTCATCATCTTGTACACCAAAGCAAGATATAAGAACGGAGCGAGAGTCAGCAACAGCGTCATGATGCGCCGCCCCCATGAAGGCGTGGCGGTTCCAAACTGTACGCCATTCTTCTGCAGCATCTCGACGATCCATTGACGGTCCAAGTGTGGGATGACAAAAGTTCGGTACGCTTGAGGCCGGGCGAGTTGCACAGCAGCAGCAGCACCGGCGGCACCTGCGGCCGTGGCCTTCATTTGCACCTCAAATCGGTCTTGGCTCATCAAGACCCTTGCCAGCTTTCCTTCCTGAGCGTGCTTTAAAAATTCGGAAAAGGGCAGAGAGACGGGAGCGCGGGGCCGAAGAGCGTTCAAAAGGTGTAGCACCATTGGGGGCAAGGATGAGTACATCCAGCCTCGAGAAGAGGAGGAGGAAGAGGAGGACGAGGAGGGAAGGAGTGGCGGAGAGAGTGACGGCATCGGGCCGGGCGGCACGGCGGCTGCCATCTGGTGGGTAAAGTCCTAGTACCGAGATGCAAGGGCAGGCTTAGTATGGGGCTGTGCGTAGGGATAGAAAGAGCGGGCGTAAGAGATTTGAAAGGATGTCTGACAACGTGTATTCGCCATCGTGGTGGATCGTTGAAGTGCTAGGTAGGTGTGCCAGCTTCCGCAAAGGTGGACATTCCCCCCAAAACAAATGTCCGTTTGATCGATCTCCCCGCCATACTTTTGGGGGGGGGGGAGCTTCTCTCACGCTCCTACCACCGCAACTCATTATTGAATATTGTAGACAGGCGTACACGCACGTGAAACACCATGAACCGCCGGCGAGACGGTGAGTATAGGTGCGACAACACTACCTATTCAGCAGAATTGGAAATCGCATCAACAGCACACTAGCCAAAAACGTCACAAGACCCGCGATTATTCCAGCAGAAAGGAAGAGGACGAAGAGGGAGAGAAGGACGACGAGGAGGACGAAGATGAGGAGGAGTAACATCATCATCAGCAGCAGCAGCAGCATCGCCAGCAACAAATTATTGTACGAGAAAAACGTCGCAGTAAGAGGAGAGAGGATAAGTTCGAAGAGAGAGGGAGGACCCAAGGTGGGCCGCACTCGCTACGTGGTGGGTGGGGGGTAGGAAAGCAGGTCACAGTAGAAGAGGATGTGGAGAAAGACCAGCCTTACCGGGTGTGCAGCAAGGTGACTTGACGGCATTCCGCTTCCTCAAGGTTGAATGGGAGGAGGTCTCAGATTGCGACCCTACTACCTGCAGATGTTTACTGGAGTAGTTATAAGCGAGGCGAATGCTTCTGAGAAGATGTATGCTGCATGTGGAAATATATTTATTCTATACGCATGTGTGTAAGTGTATAAACATATGTATGGTTTAAATGGTAGAGACAGGGAAAGGTAGGAAGAAGGAGACTTGGCGGAGGATCCCGAAGTAGGCGAGAGCGCCGACAGCCTTGATTGAGGCCCATCCGCGGGCGAACCTTCGCCTCTTGTCCTATGGAAGGCTTCCCCTCGTATGCAATTCCTAGGGGACGTCAGGTTGCATGCGATAGTTCTAGAATCGTAGGATAGCTACGACAGAAAAGAACGATGAGCCGAGCCACTATTATTCCTATTCCTAATTCCTATTCCTTAAATTCCTTAATTCCTTATTCCTTCCTCTCCTTCTTTCCCTTCCTCCATTTCATTTCCTTCATACATTCATGCTTTCATTCTTACTTGCAAAGATCAGTGGGGGTTTTCCCACAGAGACTTCACATAGATACCCCTAAAGTCTGGAGACATGAGCCATTCACGCCCAGAAGTGTGCTTTCTTTGACCTTTCTAAAATCCTTTCAAATCCCCGTCTCTTCACACGCTCTGGTTCTGATATGGAGACAATAGACGAAGTTCTGCATCCTCTGTCTGCTGCTTCTCTCGTTCCCCTTTTTCTTGTAGTGGTTAAAGTTTGAGTTCGCACCGCATGACACAATCATCTGCCAAAGGGCAGCAGCGGCATGGACGAGATGGCGAAGAAGCCGAGAGCAGATCTCCCAACGGTTGATCAGCAGCAGCCCATATTTTGTAACGCGCATGTCCCACGCCTAACTTTGACGAGAAGCGACCCCACTCCTCGAGGGTGAAACCGATACATCATCATCAAGCCACATGTTTGCCGACTCTCCGAGATGGAGATGCTGGGGCAGCGCGCAAATTTTACAGCTCCCACATGCTGCATCTTCTCGCAAAGCGGGCGGGACATCGTCAAACACGATGCCAACGGCCACCAACACATGGCTCAAATTCACTTGAACGTTTTTGGCCGACAGCGGAGTGAGGGTGCACAGTGGTCGCACAGTAAGCTCTTTGCAATTTATCTCAGCATGAGCGACTACAAGTAGCGATGCTTGGCGCCTCTGTCTTGACACCCGCAAACATACAATGTATGGCCCATGCGCACCCACATGAGACCAAGATAATTGGCAAAAAGCACAATTTAAACCCTCACGTCAATCATCGCTGATGCGTGCACAAAAACACACATGACACAGCGCAAGAACCTTTACGCCTTTGATCATCATCAGCAACATTAGCATCGTCGTCGTCCCACTTGCCAGCTAGCACGACGGCTGTGGCAGCCGCATTAGCACTTACCCACACCATAGCCCAAGGAGCCGCTCCCTTACATCGTCGCCGCGAGAGTTGATCCACCAGAAGATCGTATCATCGAACTCCAAGCCACACATTTATTAGCATGCAACCTTCATCTCTTGGCAGAGTTACAGTCCTGGTCCTTGTGAGCTTTACCCAGGTTTGGACTGGTGTCGAGGCACAGCCCGGGTGGGGTTGGGAAGCACAATGCATCGGGCAGTGGCTGCAGTGCGGCGGCTTAAATTACTGGGGTCCCACCAACTGTTGTGAGGGTCATCAATGTGAGTACGTGAACGACTACTGGTGGCAGTGCAACCCCACCGAGGCAGCACCGGTCAGGCCTGTTGCCCCCGCTGCGCCAGCCGGCCCCGTCGTTACGCCTGGATCTCCACCCCCAGCAGCAGTCCCAGTTAGCCCAGCTGCTACGGATGCACCAGTTGCGCCGTCTGAGACTCCTGTTGTGGTCAATCCACCTGTAGATGCACCGGTTGAAGTGAGACCACCAGGCGCTGTGCCGGTCACCGTCCCGGATGCACCGGCCGTGGTCACGCCACCTGCTCCTGATGTTCCTGCTACCGTTCCTCCTGTTACTACTCCACCAGTGTCACCTGCGCCGACGGTAGCACCTACGCAATTCCCCACCGAAGCGGGCCCGCCCTTTTGGGAACAAGACTGTTTCCGCGTACGTAAAAATGTTTTGTCGCTGACCCCTGAGGAGCTGGCTGACTTTTTAGAAGCGCTACAGGCTCTTAAAAATAATGGGGTGTACGATACAATTACATCCGTCCACGGTAATCCAACTACCTTCAATCTCTTTCACGGGAACGATTATTTCTTGCCTTGGCATCGTTGGTACGTGTTACAGATTGAGAATGCGGTGCGGGATTTAGGGGGGAAGTTTGCTTGTTTTTCGATGCCTTATTGGGATTGGACGTTGGACGCGGGGAGGGAGACGCAGTCTCCTATTTGGGACTTTTTTGGACCTATGGGGAAAAAGAACGACTCGTTCTGTATGAGGGAGGGGCCGTTTGCCGAGTGGAAGAATAGTAAAGGGGGCTGTTTGAAGCGGGTTGGCTCGGACTCGTATCGCTTTTTCTCCCCGGCGGAGGTCTTGGATCTGATCATGGGTAAGACGGATCTGGTAGGTGGCTTCCGGCCTGCCTTTGAGGCTGGTGCACATTCTCGTCCGCATCTGTTCATTGGTGGAGCAATGAATAGTTTTGCTAGCCCCGACGACCCCATTTTCTGGCTGCATCACACCTTTGTCGATAAAATCTGGTCGATGTGGCAGGACTGTCACAACTTGCTCGACCCCTTTAATATTACAGAGACGAGTTTCAAAGCTGACCAAATAGATGTCGAACTGGCATACGCCCCCGGGGTCACCACCCGCACCATGTGGTCCACCCGCAACTTGGGCTATGCCTACGAGACAGATATTATGTCCGCCTACACTTTTCTCAACACCTGTCACTGGTTCAGCCTCAAACCCAACCCCAGTCTGGACCTCGATCAACCATCCCCCCGCATGCCTGACCCGCCGTTGGCCGACCCTGCTGTTGTGCCAGTAGATCCTGCAACATTGCCTGCGCCTGCCCAACCACAAAAGCAGCAGGTGGATAGCAGCGACAATTATCGTACCAAAAGCCCTAAACTACGAGGCAAGCAGGCTGTTGCGGCGCCACCGAAAGTGCAGCAGCAGCAGCAGCAGCACTTGTCGTCAGCTGTAGTCTTGACACCAGCACAAGGTGGATTCGTGGCTACAAAAGAATGGGCAGCTGCTCAAGCGGCTGTAGCACCTTTTGAGCCGCATGGGAAGGGTTTAATTGTTGAAGAGAATCGCGTGTTTACAGCTTGTATGGCGCGTGTACAGCGAGGCGAAAAGAGTGCGACCCGCGATGAGTGCCGCAGGGAAGTGTTGAAGCGGGATTGTGAGATGTTGGGTTTCATTTGTGATTTGCCTGAGACTTATAGGGATGGCATGCACATGGAGGCAGATGAAAATGTGTTTAAAGAGGGTAGTATGTGTGCGCGTTCGTGTCAACGGCGCCTTTAAGGGAGAAGGAGCGGGCATGAGTTGGAAGAGAAAAATAGGTATTTGGAAAGAGAGAAGTAGATGGGTAGGAAAGAGAGAAGGGTTGTGTGTATGATCGTTGGAGACGACCAGGGGCAGAGGAAATAGAGTAAAAGAGTAACTTGTTTGCACAGATGACAAAAGAAGGGGAGAAGGACAACCTGTACGCGTATCCTGATTTTACGTTAATGAATGTCGACTTCAATATCATGTCGGTGGCTCAGACTGTACATTTTTCATCCGGAAAAAAGGAAGAGGACCAGTGAAATGATTGTCGCGGGTAACTGTTTCCAGAGGATGGAATAGGATGTAATCGATTTTACAACCAAGTACACAATTTTGCTGTGCCCGTCGGTTGTAATTCCTACAACTGTGAGAATAGCTGGAGCAAAATGTGGAAGAAGAAATAATCTAATCTATTTTTTCAGCATTTTTCGTTCACCCTCTTTTCGTGTCGTTTATTTTGTTTATTTTACTTATGCGTCAAATTTTGTGTGATATTTCTTGTTTTGATCAGAACCTTCTCTGTCATCGTGCTCTCTTTCCTTCAACCCCGCCAATTATTCCACCCAATATTCGGAGGATCAAAAACTGCATTGCAAGAAGTGACTTTTGCATCCAAAGCATGCGAGTCCAAATCAGGGTTGTATACATGTAATTTAATCATGATTGTTTATTCCATCAATCTGATGAACAGAAACTTCAGTTGGCGGGCTTCGTAACTGATGGTATTATGAGTTTTGCCCGTAGAGGGCCTACCGCTGAAGGTCGCACGCTTCCCGCAACATGCGGCGCCGTCCTTGCTGCCCAAGGTGGCAGTGGCCGAGACCGCCTTCATTTTGTTCCCGTGCAATTCTACAGCATCTAGAAACTCGAAAACTTCGTGAAAGGATGTATCCTTTAGTGTCACAAGATGTTTTGCCATGTTTTCCGCCAATGCCAAGAAACAGCGCTTGGCGTAGTACCTGTGTTTCACGTATGGGAAAAAATATGTTGAGTTCATCCCAAATCTCGCTATTTTACTTTTCTGCAACCGACTCTCCTGCCTTTGCTTCAGTCGAGTATCGTTTATATGTCCCAAAGCCAAATGCTTGGATCCCAGCTATCTCTTTTGCTTATTTTGAGCACCTACCAAGTCTCGGCGCTTAGCTTTCTGTCGTACGGTTCCAGACTCTTGACGATGCGGGCAATCCCAAATTCGAAATTACTTTTGGCACAGTACAGAGTCCCAATGACCAGGTTCACGATGCACAGGTGTTGAACAGATCGCTGCTCTGGGAACTCTAGTCGCTCTTCCTCCTTCTCAATCTTGCGCATGAGCTCTTCTGCCGCCTCGTTCTGGCTTGTCATGATGTACGAAACACACAAATTAGCAAGCACAATGGCCGGCACGTTCAGCAACTGTTCCCCGCCATTCTTGCGCACAATAGGATCGTAATACCGTATCGACTCCTTCCACTTAGAATCCTGTTTTTAGTATAGCAGGTAAAGATATCGATTGAGCAAATGAGCGACCATTTAAAAAGTCCGCAAAGCGCGCGTGCAGATAAGCACTTACAGGACAAATTACACATATGCGCGCACAACCACACGTGCGAGTAGATACGCACGTTCGCGAGACACCAAGACAGCAATGCCTTCAATTCAAATTCAAGACATATAAATTGGAAGCGTGATATACATAACGCATACCTGTATAAAGAAGACGTGCGCCACGTTGAGCTTCCAGACCTCGTGCTCGCTACAGAACTCAGCCGACTGGCGGAAAAGCTTCTCAACCTAGTTTTTTGTGCGAAAGTGTGGAGATTATTTATGAAAGCTTACCTCGAATGAGCTGAGGTCAGTTTGATAAGATGGCTCACAAACAAAAGTACTGCATCGGAAAGCCCAGGTACTAAAATGACACCACTAAGCTTGCTCCGAACTCACCATTGAGTAGTTCTGTCGATCCCAGTAAATGCGCGCCATAGCCATCAGCACGGGAATATACCGTTCCAGTCCCTCATCATAATCCCGTAATGCTTGCTTGATGGCCTCATTGTCGAGCTTGAAGCGCGCGTCCTGAATTGCCTTTGTCAGCTTACGCAGTTGGTCGATGTGCTTGTTGGTGAGGTCGTCATACTTGCGGTAGGCTTCCTCCGGAGAGGTACCACTCAAAATCGTTGCCTCTAAATACTTATACAGCTCGGGAGGCAAAAAGCTGTGTGCAGTACCCGCATATTGCGCCAACATGTCGGCGGCCAGGTCGTAAAACTGATGTTGGCAATGCAGGACGACGAGATTTCCAATGGTCTCGGGTGGGAAGGGCGGGTGCATCAAAAGGAAATTGAGCTTGTTAAAACCAGTCCTTGGATCTTCAGCCATGTGAATAATTGCTTGATTGTGTAGCGTGACCGGATCCAGTTCCTCCTCGAGACGCGGCGGCATGTCACTCAGAGCTTCTTTCGCAAGTTCCATGTTTTTCAGCGAGAAATCGATGGCCGCCTATCATATTGTGCGTGAGAGGAAACCAAAACAAAACGTGACAATGTGATCACTCATGACAAACATACAGCCTCTCCTGATATCTTACCTTTAGGTTGAAAGCCTCGATAAGGTACGTCTCTTGAAGAACAGGGGAATTTCCTACACTGCGGACCTCGATGCCATCCGCGTTACTTCCCACACTCAGTTCCGGATGCTCCTGCACGCCGCGATCGATTATCTCCGCGATATACTTGAGAGCGGGACCAAATTGTTTGAGCTGGTATGAGCACAATGCGATGTTGTAGGCCAGGTCCGCTTGGTAGCCCAGCGTATTTAGGGCCTCAATATATTTCTCTCGGGCACCCTCGAAATTGCCCTTATGAAAACAAATTGTGGGTGATATTTGATGGAACAACACCTGAGTAAGACATACAAATCAATCATTTCTTTAAACTTAAATCGATAGGCGCTCATATTTGCATGTGCCAAGCACCCTAATCCCACGATGCTCTCTGAGTTGTACGCACTCTGGGTTTTACTTACCTCTTTGAAAGAGATGGCGGCGAGATTCACGACAGCTTCCGGCTCATCTAGCGCACACTGATCCAGCAGGGACTTAGAGGCAGGTAGCTCATCCATCTCGTACTTTATGGCGCTCTGTATTGGTGGTACAGAACAGTTCGTTAGGAGTACAAACCATATCGCTGATCTCCCGGTCTCACGTGAACTATCAAATCTGCAGCCCTTCGATAGATGTTTTCTGATTTCAAGTCCTCGGGTGCTTCCATGTAATATCATTATACTTCATTTTTTGTATTTCATTCAAAAAGCTCGCTAGCTATCCCATTCCTCGCCTAAACTAAGATGTCCCATTCCGTGGAACCCACCACGCACCTGAAGCATGAGTTTGCGTTGGGTATACTGGGACCCTTCCACACGCATACATGCGCGCATAGCCTCCGGATAGAGACCGGCGTTGTAGAGGGCTTGCGCATACACCATTCGGTACTCTTCCACGCCAGGATAGAGCTGGAGCAGGGCCTCATACGCCGTGACAGCTGAGGGGTAATTTCGCGAGTGAAAGAAGCAGAAGCCGAGCAACGAGAGGGCCGCGCGACTCTGCGGGAAGCGCTGTCGTAAGTGTGCATAAATTCAAGGTCAGAGTCACGGGCACAAGCTCTGCGGATTGATGAAAAGCGTTCCCAGCAAGACTACCCTCCATCAAGACAACACAGATATACCTGCAATTCTGAATGCAAAATCTGGACGGCGCTTGCATACCTTCGGCTCTTGATGTAGCTATAGATGGTGCTGGTGTACTGCCCCTGTTAAGAATGGGGACTGAGTGCTCGGAATCAAGAAGACGCAGAGTTATTATCGTTTCTCAGCCGACAGCGCGACGTACCTCGAGAGTTGCCGGCGTTTGGTGGTGGCGCTGGGCCTGATGGTGACCCGCCCCGAGCATGACCGACGACCAGGACGTATCCTGGGTCCCTGTAGGAGTGCGTGTGCTGTGTGTGTGCGCCATGTGGGGGCCTTGGCCTCAATTTGTTGCGTGAAATGACGGAGCAAAATTCAGTTGCTTGCTACAAATTGTTCCGCAGTCGTCGTCGTCCGAGTCGCCGTCGCCGCCTCGCGATCATGCCATGACCGGGACGACAGGCAAGCAACAGCAATCAACAAGTCTGCCTGCTTGCTGACACCCGACTCATCCCATCGCCTCTTCTCCCACCCTGTACCTTACAGAAAAAGAAGCGATGGGCTTCCAGAGCCTGTGGCAGCTTGTCCGGCACTTGTCTGTGTCTCCATCCTTCGTCTCAAACGATACATTATCGTTACCCTCCTCCTTGGACGCCTCGACCCCCTCCACCGCCCTCTTCGATTGGTTACGGGAAAATGTGTGGCGCCTATGGCCGGTATCATTATATGCTAAGGAGCTAATGCATTTACAGTCCATTCTAAAGCTGTTGCTGGCACGTACAGGACCTCGTTGGGAATGGGAGCCTCAGGAAATGCAGGTCCTCCTCTCAGTCCTCCGTCAAGCCATCAACGCGGCCGCCAGTCCAGGCACGCCTCCGGTAGCATCGAATTCTTATGAGCTAATTTCGGACTGTCTGGAAATCTGTGTGCGCTGGGCCTCTGCCAGGCTTGTAGACGCTTCTGAATTGCGAAACGAGGTGGTGCATGCCGCCGCCAAGCTTGCGAGCGAGGCGGCGTGTCAGACCTTTGGGAGCTGCAACCTTGATGGAGAGGAAAAAAATACAGCCGGACAGGCTGCAAGTTTGATGCAGCAGGCATTACACCTATGGGTTTTGGTGGGTCGACTCCGCTCTTGTCCAATTCGGGATGTCGTCGATCAGGTTGCTCGACTTATGGCGTGGCCAGGGGCAGCGGCATGTTTATTAGATTATGGGGGTCCCACGGTGTGGCGTGATGTATTAAAAGCACTTCTACTAGACTTGACTGACGCAAATGCCGCATTGCTTTCTGCTACGGATGTGGAATACCGTTTGGTGCGTGTATGTATGGGTGTAGTTGCTGGAAGTTCGCACATATGGGCTTGGGACGCGTGGGCCGAAATATTGATGCAGCTGCCGGAGGACGAGGAAGAGGTAGTTGACAATGTGCTCTGGCCGGCAGACTCAGTGGGATGGCGAAGGGAAAGTGCTACTTACGCGGTTTTGGAAGCGATGGATGCCCCGACCAGTTGGCAGGACCGGGCCACGGCGAGCGTGGGAGCGGTGGCCTTGCTCTCTGGCCGGTTTGATGATGATAGGTTATGGAAAAAGCTACTGGGTTTGCTCAAAGATGTGATACGTCATAGTGTGCATTCACCGTCTGCACACTGTAGCAAGGAAGGGGAGGGGGAGGAATGGGAGGGCTTACGAATGGCGCGAGTGGGGTTGTGTCGTGCCTTGGTCATGCTGGGGAATTCCCGTTTTTGTGCACGTTCGTTCGAGGGCGAGTCGAGAGCCTGGACGAGGGAATGGGGCGTCTGTCTCACTACTCTCTTAACGTTGTCGTTCGATGACGTTGTGGTAGCTGCAGACATGGTGAGCAACGTACATAGCAGGGACGGCAACATGAACAGCATCGGCAGTTCCAGCTTCAATGGCATCAATAGCAGCAATATAAGCAATAGTATTGGCAGTAGCAGCAGCTTCAGCAGCAGCAAGCAACCACAGCACAATAAACAGGTCGATATCCTAGCTGCGAATATATGTGAACGTTGCTTAAGTCCGGTCGGAAATCGACAACATGAAATGGCCAAAGCCATCACTGCCCTGTTCAAGGCATCGGATGCTATTGGGCAAATAGAAGCGTTCTCCATCCTTCGCTCTAATGCTCGCACCGTAATCACTGCCGATATCACGGGCGGTAAGAGCGGTACGTACCCGTGGGGCCTCGTCCTCCTCCTACAGATATGCTTGGTGCTGAGCGACCCGGCTTCAGCAGCGATTGCTTCCACCGGGCAGGTTATTTGGGTGCTGGAGGTGTTGGACACGGTGGCCGCATTGGTAGGCCCTGCCTCGCCCCCATCCATTCTACAAGATACCCTGTTGCAGGCGTCGGGGAATCTACAAGCGGTGTTAGAGGATGATGTAGAGGAGGGATGGTTGAAGGAGGCTAGGGATTGGATAATGAAGGCCTTAGGTAGGCAGAAGGAACGTGCGAAACAACGGGCAAAGGAAATGGCATCCTTGGGAATAGGAAGTTGCAGCGACAAAAGTAACAGCACAGATAGTAGCAGTGAGACCCCTGCTTTAGGCTCCAAAAGGGGGGAACAGATCCAAAACGAGCAGCAGCAGCATCAAGAAGAGAACCGTCTCGCATTCCTCATCAACCTGGCCTTCGCTATGTGCATCCAAACTCGACGACCCGCTCCTCACCACTACGTCGCCGAGCTAACCCGTTTTTTGCTACAAGAAGTCCTATGTCCTTACTTCCCGAAACGGGGAGTGGCCCAAGCCCAGGTACACAGGTGCTTGCGCAGCCTCATCTCTCACCCTAATCTGTTAGCCTACCGGGCAGGGCGGATAAGGCACTGGGACGAGGCCCGGCGGCGAGTAATGGCTACCTATGTCCGAGTGTCTCTGGAAGCTTACCCAACCAGCACCGCTTTCCAAGACCTGGCTTACTGTGTAGGGGCAGTTATTGGTGCCACCCCAACAGAGGGGGACCCTGGCGGCCAAGCCCTCCTCCTGCATTGCCTACACCTGATTCAAGACCGGGCTCTTGCTCTTCTTCGGCGCGAGATTCCGGGTGAAAAAGGCATGCGCGAGGGTGGGATGGACCCTGGCCCTGCACAGCTTCGGCGACCAGAGACGCGAAAATTGGTCAAGCTTCTATTTCAAACCCTCCTTGTGTGCCCGTTTTCGGTGTTGGAGGTGGCATTGCAGAGTTTGGGCAAGAATTTTTTATTGCAAGGCTTTGAAGGTCGGCCAGAAAGCTACGTGGCCGTGCTGCGAGTACTCAAGGATGTAGTGTTCGGGGACGTCGAGACCATGCGACAAAGTGTGCTGGCTAAATGGTACCTCACCCACTTGCGGGAGAAGGAAAACCTCCATCAAGAAGAGCGCAGTACTGGAGTCAAACATCGGGCAACATCAGGAATGACCATCACAAGTCGATTATGACATGGAAGGGGGAGGAGAAAGTGTTATGCAGAAGCATCGGCACAAAAGCTGGGAACAAAGAACTCCAAAGTAACGTGTACATCAAGGAAGGAAGAACTTTAAAACATGTACAAAGAGGCATGCCCTTAAGGATGATGTAAATTGTTGAGATAATTAATTCGATACTCGATCTTTTGCTTTCTACAAGTCTGAGGGTTAACACGGATAGACAGCACCTCCTCAGCCGAAATATCCAGTGCTACATGCCATCCATCAAATTTCCAGAGCTTTAATTAGTGCACGGAATAAATTCTCTTCTGACTACTTTTGGGTCAGACCACACCCAGCGGTTGGGGGGTCACTACGGTAGAAACCGCCACGGCTTTGAATTTGAAAACAGTCCCTCTGGTGTAGAGGTAGCTGGCTGCCCCTGCCGTGGTTCTGCCACCGTGGATCGCATTTTCTGCCACACGATCCCTGCTGATATTCCATGCACTAGGCAACTGTACTAGTCAAACTAGTTTATGTGCTTTTAACGGGATATCATCTTGGCTTCGCTTGCATACCGCAATTTGTCGAACCGTTTCACATAACGACAGTCTTTCTCTGGCTTCCACGCCTCCCCGATCTTTGATCTATGCTCATGTGGGAGCCCTTGCAATTCTATAGAAGCTTTATGCACATAGGTGTCCTGCCTCACAATTCTCTCAGCAACTGCCCACCCGTTCTCATAATCATGACACAATTAATGCAAGTGCGAGTCCTTGGGTCAAGTATTTATGTCCGTCTTGCCTTTTGCCCTCGAACCTATGGTTCACCCTTCTAGCGAGCCAATAGCTCTGTCCTCAATCACTGTCTACAGTACCCTGACGCTTTCCAGCCATCTCCATCCACGCACCTACCCACACGAACACCCACACACCCACACACCCAAACCCACACCCACACACCCACCCACCCACACACCCACACCCACACACACCCACACAAACAAAGACACACACACACACACACACACACACACACACACACACACACTCTCTCTCTCTCTCTTTCTCTCTCTCTCTCTCTCTCTCTCTCTTTCACAGAGCAAGCGGGCCTCTTCTTGGCCTTGCTTTGGAGGAGGACCGAGGAGGACGGGACGCACACTTGTGTAAACAGCCATCAGGAGCACTACAACCGGGAATAGAAATACATAACATGGCAGACATGCACTCGACATCGGCAGCTGGTGAGCTCGAAGAGCTGATGCAGGACACAGTCAAGTTTATCGGTGGTGTGGCAGACAAGCTTTGGACTGCGGGGACCTCGGCCAAGGACATGCTGTTGGATGGGGAGAAGAAGGGAGATGGCAACAAAAGCAAAGAAAGGAGTAGCCTAGGCTTTTACGAATGCAATGGTGTCATGGAGACCAAGTCGTTTGAAGATCTGGACATGCTGGTAAGGACCAAGGCCGGAGAATCTGCGCAACTGGCGTGGCACCAGATTTTGGCTCCCAATGCTCGACAATTACATCCATTCCAACTCGACGATTTCACCGACATCCCATTCTCCAATTTCTTCTGCCCCGTCTTCCTATCATCTCTTCTGACTTCACAGGAAAGTGGACATGCGCGTGAATACATTACCGACGAGTGTCTGCTGCCCTGTCCGACCCTGAAGCGGTGGTCGACCTGCAACGTCGTCAAGGACGGCAAGACCGCCTTTCGCATGTACCTAGATGAAACTCATACCCGCTTTATGCTAAGCGCCAAGCGAGTGGGTGACTCCTTTTACATTTCCCAGTACGAATCCTTCCCCGATAGCGTGGATGACGTGCCCGACCTTTATTACTGCGCGGTGCTACGGACCTGCTCGGAGGGGCACTTCAAGCTTTTTCTGAACGGCTGTGAAGCGTGCGATAGAAAGACAGACAAATACACGTGTGGCTCCGGGGATCGATGCGATGACCGTCAGCTCTTGGCGGAGATCAATCATGTAAGCGTTCCTGTCTCTCTTGGAGGATGGAACTTTATTTGAATGTGGAATGACGTCGTACGTCAGAGAAGTGAAACATGAGGCAAACTTCAAATGATTGCGTCCCTCATTCTCTCCTTGAACTAGAAACGAGTGTCACTTTTCCCATGGTATAACATTGAGGACCTCCACTGTCGCATCCTCAATTTGACTGAATACATTCTTTCATCACCTCTTTACCCTTCTCCTACCCGTCCCCATAGTCCGTGCGAAGAGTCAAGGAGGCTAACGCGGACATGCGCTGTCTCTCAATCAAATTGCCCAAGATTCACGAAGACAAACAGTCCAGGGAGGTTTGGTGGTAAGTTTCATTCATACTTACATACGGGCGTACGTGTATGTGAGACATCCATGTCTAATTTCTCCTTGATGACTTTTGATGTCATAAGAGGGGAAAGGATGATGTATGGGAAGAGGAAAATGTTAGAGAGGATCTGTCAACCAATCATCTTCTCAACCTTGCCCCTCTTCTTTCTTCTCCCCCCTTAAATCCAATTCCTACCACACAGCCCCAGAATGAACCAATTGCGGAGGCAGGTAGGAGACCTCGACAAAGCCGGGCACGTCCGCTTGATGAATAAGCTTCCCGAATGGAACGAAGCACTGCAAAGTCTAGTCCTCCGATTCAATAAGGGAAGAGTACTAGCGCCTTCGGCCAAGAACTTCTTGATATGTATGATGGCTGGGCAGGATAAGCGGGAGGGGGTGTTGCAGTTTGGAAAGACTCGCAAAAGGCGGTATGCTTTGGACTTCCGTCATCCTATCAGTCCTCTGCAGGCTTTTGGGATCTGTCTTTCATTATTTAAATGGAACATCTAGGGTGGAGACTGTGTGTGTATGTGCGGTGCAGATCGTACGGTCTCACCGGAAAGGTCAAGGTGAAGATCCACCTATGACTTTTTTTTAGGGCCGGCACGGCTAGTGGCTTTCTCGATACATCCAGTAGACAAAATTTTAATGATTGAGGGGAAGGAGTACAGGAAGTAGTAAAATGAATCGAATTGCTAACGAACAAAATTCCCGTAAGCATTTGTTTTTTGCCCACGCTTCCTTATTTGGTGCAGTGCTTTGGTTGCCCAGACGTGACGAATAACGTACCATTCGTGAACGGCCGCAATCCACGAATTGGTGGTGGTCAATACTTACATTTCGGTGCCCCTTGCAGTCCAAAACTAAACCATGCCCACTCTACACACTCCAGCCGTAGTCCCACCCGCCATAAATTTTAACCGATATCTTTCCCTCCGCCTAAGCGGGCTGCTACCGGCAATGCACGCGAAACCAAACCGTGCCCCGCGTCTAGATGAAGCAGCTTCGTAGCAACCATGCAGCCACGCTGACCATCTCAGACATACACGTACATCGCATACCTACACCCGCGAGCACTTACCACCACCACCACCGCCCCGTTCCCTATCCAACTATGTATACAGGCTCTCCAGCCGCCGTCCCCCTCCAGTGTTGCTCCTGAGCAGCCTACGAGAAGCATCAAGAATGCGTCTGGTTTAGCCTCGTCTAGGTGAGCCTTAGTGCACAAGACACCACACACGACTCCACACACTACCACCGCGACCCCAGCACCAGTACCAATAGCGGCACCAACATCATTATTGACATTCGCCCTCAGCAGACCCGAGCGAACCAGCTTCCTTCAGAGCGAGGAGACAAGAAACTATGCCCTGCACTTCAGGCTAAACCGCTAGTCTGTCTCCCCGATTCCAAGCCCGGAGGCAAACATATACTCTACACGTGCAGAGAGCAGAGATATTAAAGAGGGTCTGAAACTGTGGTCGACTGAGAGCGAAAGAAACGTCCCAATAACGACACCGAAGGATAAAGATAGACAAGCGTGTATAGAATCAGAACTAGAAGGTGAAAAAAAAAGGAGGAACGATCGACAAGCTACGAAGCAACGAACATGCTGACTACAAGGCCAATGTCGACAACTCCTCGCATGGGGAGGCAGCTGCAGCGTTACGAAGGCGATGTGCGGCTTATCAGTGGGTACGTTTACTTGGGAGACTTTCGCGCTGAAAGTGATTGAGCGTAAGCCTATTTACCACTAGGTAAACACCAGTTGGCCCGCACACTTCTACACTACTTGAATCTTTCACGGCAAAAACAGTATCAATGAACTTACCTCCCACTCTTTTTCCCCCTCCCACGATACTTCCTTCCACAGATGCATTCCCCTGACGCAAGATGGCAACGTCGTCTTAATCAGCTCGAGGAGTGGAAGATGGATTCTTCCCAAGGGAGGATGGGAAAGGGACGAGACAGCGCGGGAGGCAGCGGCCAGGGAGACATACGAGGAGAGTGGAGTGCGTGGGTTTGTGGGCCTTGAACCTTTGGCTGAAATTTCATATCGAAGCAAGAGAGGTGAGGCGTGCCAACTGTTGCTGTTCATGATGGAGGTGACAGAGATACTGACGGAGTGGCCTGAATCTTCGGTGCGGCAGCGGAAGCTTTTCTCCTTGAGCGACGCTATCAACGTGTGTGGAAAGGAGGAGCACCGAGGCGCGCTACGTGAACTTTTGCAAATCTTGCCACATTACCAGCTGCACGGTGCAGGTAGCCACCTTGACACCAACTTTGGGCCCAGGCTGAGAGCTGATGCCGCGATGCCAACGGTGGCAACATGTACCCGCAACAGCAGCAGCGCGATGCAACAGGTGGCAACATGTGCCCCCAGCAGCAGCGGCAGCAGCAGCAGCAGTAGCAGCAGCAGCAGCAGCAGCGGTGGGAATGTGGCGGGGCCCATGTCCATCTCCTCCAGGCGCTTGGTTGTCGATGACCAAAAGGAGTAGGCCGTGCAGAAACAAGAACAAGGAATAAGAAGAAGACATTGTTGATATATTATAAAAAGGAGGAAGGGCTTAAGGGTTTACTTAGAATGTGCGGACAGGTTTCTGGGACATTAATGGCAGATACGGAGAAAAGAGTCAAAGGTAGAGAACTTTTAATGTGTAGTAGACATTTTTAATCATTTAATTTTATTCAGGTCTGGATGGTTTTGATGAACACCAAGAAAGGAGCTCGGCTGCGTTGTCCTCCGAGGCAGGAGGTTGGTTTTGACGGGAGTAGCAACGATGAAGTGAAACAACCTTGAAGCGGTTGGAGGATGTGTCCTCTAGTTCAGGCTGGTCACTGCTACTCTTAATTCTCGCTCTAGGTTTTGCTGCCCCCTCTCGCTCTTTATTTTATTGATATGTTTTTCCGCGCACTGTCTTGCCCCCTACACACATCCTGTCTCTACCACTCGACCACTCGCAACAGGAGACGTAGGCTGTACTACACGACCGAGGATCGCACGATGACAAGAGCAGACCACCGCAGAAGATAGCACGCGCATCCCGCGACCGGCTTAGTGTTCGCAACACTCCACCATGACGCTGGCGGTCGGGGTGGAAGGTGGCGTATGAGCCGCCGCGCTCCATTGAGCCTCGCCGCCGCGAGTACGCGCCACCATTGCCAACCATGTTGTTAACGTCTGAATGTTCTGAGCTAGGAGGGGACAGCCTATTGTTGTGCTGTTGCTTCTGCTTTATCGTATCCAAAGATCATTCGGACGAGGCCATATTCTAACCCTCTCCGCTAATCCCCCGTTTTACGCAGAGATCATGTCAACAATAAGCAAAAGACCACGCCACGAAGGAGAAAGCCACGATGATGACGAGGATGAGGACGAGGAGGATGAACTGAGCAGTGATGACGAAGAAGTTGAGCAGGACCAAGGCGATGCCGGCAAGAATGGCGCCCCCGTCTCCTCCGCCACCTCATCAATGCCACGCCCCGATAGCAGCAATAGCCTCAGTGGGGGAGGAGCTGCTTTGCCAGCACCGTCCTGTTCGAAATTGAGTTATGCCTTGGTGTGCTCGAGCAATATGAATCGATCTATGGAAGCCCATGCGGCCTTCTTGAACGCAGGCTTTACTAAAGTAGTCAGTCTGGGAACTGGGAGGATGGTACGTCTGCCGGCCGCGACCGCCGAAGGGCAAGTGTCGTTCTCATTTGGGACGCCATACACGGAAATATTGAAGGAGCTAGAGGGACAAGCTCAGGCAGATGCGAAGCTGCAAGAGTTCTATCGACGGACCAAGTTGTTAGACATTTTGAGGAGGAACGCCAGGATTAAGACGGCACCGGAACGGTTGCAGAATATTGAAAACCTGACTTACGATGTGATTGTATGTTTTGATATACGCGTTTATGACGCGGTGCAGGAAGATTTGCAGGTGAGTGATGTTGAATGATTTTCCTCCCCATCATCCTTTCTGCTTCCACCCGTCCTTCATTTGGTCCTTCCTTTCTGCACCAACCTATTCTATCAACGTCTTTTTGGATGTGACACACTCATGTATCGAAAATCATCTTACCCTTCCTCTCCAATCTCCTTTCTCAATTCTCTCCCCAAACAGTGTCGGGAAGCCAGGGACTTGGAGCCGATCTGTGTCATCTGCATCGACACCAAGGACGACCCCCAACAAGCCGTCATTGCCGGCCGCGTCGCCGTTAACCTTGCTCAAAAAGTACGACTTATCTTGTAACAATGCCTTGATGTTGTGGGATGCACTCTTCCCTCCTGCCTCCCTCCTCGAGCAGGATTTGTAGAATTACGTGATACGACACCCGCATCCCATGCCTTTTCCTTAACACGCTCCTTTAATTTTCTTTCCCCCACCCCCTTCTATTCTTCATGCACACACAGCTGGAAGAAAGCGATGACCTCGCTACGGACGCCCCCGAGATAGTAGAGACATTCATGGAGGAGGAAGGAAGGCGGCTGCTCTTCCAGATATGCTACTTGTAGTTTGAATAGCATTAGCAGCGACGGACGCGTGCTTAGATGTGACCAGTGCACACAAGCACATCAAGAAGGTAGTCAGGCAAGCAAGTAAGGAAAAAAAAAATAATTGTTCACGCTAGCGAGTTTTTTTCTTCCTTCCACTCATTGTTCTATATTATACAAACGTTAGAGACGCCTCCACTTGGGACGCTTTGCATGCGCTAAAAAGATCATACTTTTTCCTGCGTGTGATACACCCATCCTTCGGGCGACAGCAATACCCGCTCCAAATTCCATCCTTGTCGCAGAAGCCCTTTCTCAAACAATGGGAAGCTCATGCACGCCTCCTCGTAAGTCTTTCGAATCAAGGACGTCACCCCTTTCTCCTCCCCTCCTTCTCTCCAACGCTTCTGGAGTAAGTAGGCGTGAAAAGATGCCTTGAGCAACGACAGGTTTGTGGCATCTTCTCTCAAGGCTACCACTACCTGCGGCCATGTATTGCTGATGCCTTTTCTTTTTCGTGACTGCTCTTTTTCTTGTTGGCTCGTCGTGAAACTTTCTACGACATTAAGCATATAAGACTCACCCTGAAAGTGTTCTTGCAATTCATTGAGCTTGAAAACAGAGGCTGTCAAGTCCTTAACTCTTGCCCCTAGTCGGATTTTCCAGACCGGCTCATTGCTGCGACTGCTCCCCTTTCCTCCTCTTCTTCCTCCTTCGCCACCGGGCAACCACCACCACCTCCTCGGATTCACGAGTATAGTCTCTCGCCGCGCCACTGTTGCAGGCAACGGTACACCCTCCCCCGCCCAAAAAGATCCAAGCAGAACATCCAGTCTATGACGGTTGATCGAGGTGAAAGCCAACACGCGCATTGCGGCATAGTTGGCGATTAAATGGACAAGTGTCAAAATTATATAAGCACCCCAGACCCTTCGAGGGGATTGGTTTGCCACCCGTGCAAACCACATGCCGAAGCCCAGCCCGAATAGGCTAACAGCGGTATGTTGTGCCCCCCCTTTCGCGAGGACTTCAGCAAGATTGTTGGTCTGAGCCATATGCTCGACTATGGCCCCATTCGCAGCCCCAGCCGAGATCCCACACAGGCTCTTACAAACCGAGGAGAGACAGATGAGAAGGAGAAAGCGCTTCGGAAAAAGAGGGGCAAGCATGTCCAAGGTAATACCCACATCCACCGAAAAGTCCGCGAACAGCCGCCAGCTCTTCGCATTTACCCCGAAATTGGTGCTAAGGAGAGAGGTGAACACGAGGCCAGACATCATCGCGGTCCCGTCTCGTACAATCCATTGGATGGTCGCTGCCAAGGGCGTTGCCCCTGCCCTACCTACACCTACTCCTTCAAGGATAGCCTGCGTGGCTAATATGCCGCGGAGGTAAGTGCTCAAGTCTTGCACCACATTCCATTGTTGGTACCGGAGGTACTCGGGGCGCACGCTATGAGGATAGCCCACCGGTAAAAATATAGTCCGCAGGAGCGCCAGCAGCCGCAGGCTCGTGCGAATTGTACTGTTTTGAACAATTTTCCTGATCTGTTTGCTTTTAATGGGCTCCAGGGTGCTCGCTTGAGCATTTGCCTGGAGTTCGTCAGCCGCTGGCAAAGCTGCAGCTCCTGTTTTGGACGACAGTGGCTTATGTGAAGCATGAAGGGGCACCAAATGCCCGCCTCCGTCCACTCCATAGTAGACACGTCTTTTTCCATCGTCGTTGGAGCTCCCCGGCCGGCTTTCTGAGATGAAGACGGCCGTGGAGGCAGCTGCAGACATGGTTGACCCTCCTCGACGGTGAAGAAGCAGGCGGCTGCTGCTGCTCGTAAAAGCACCCGTTGCATCCGTCGTAAACAGCGCTAGGATAATCGGCAGCCACCAGTGCAGCCCTATGGCTTTGTCATCCATTTTGTAACTGTATCGGATGTTGAAGTGTGTGAATTGGGATGGGCTTGTGAGAGTGCCACAAAAAGTGTTGTAGTGAGGCATTGCGTCATCAAACAGCGATTTGGAGAGTGCCTCCCGAGTCTCCCCCTTATCGGTGCGCCAGCGTGTGTGCTTGTGCACTCCGTTCGATAGGCGATTCCGGAGTATCTACAAGAATATCCTCGGTCTCCTTGAGTCACCAGGAGCTTGCCCAGTATGCTGGCGAGATCCTCGTGGGACTGGCTTGGCTTAGCCGGTCAAGCTGTACATGGTCCACCCACTAAGTATCTCACACTGTTGCCCTCCACTCCACTTGATCACAGGCCCCAAATGGTGTCTACCGCAACGCTGCTCTTGACCCGAAGGGCAGGCACCCGTCACGCGCTGGCTAGCGGCCGCATGTCGTTCTTATCGCCCATGGCGGCCGGCGCCCGTGCCACGTCGACGTTTGCAAACGTGCCACTGGGACCTCCCGACCCCATCTTTGGGTTGACGGACGCCTTCAACAAGGACGCTTTCCCCAAGAAGGTCAGCCTCGGGGTGGGCGCTTACCGTGACGACAAGGGCAAACCGCACGTGTTGGAATCGGTGCGACTGGCGGAGAAGAAGGTACTGGAGGCAAAGATGAACCACGAGTACGCCGGCATCCAAGGAGTTGGTGAATACGTGCGGCTGGCGCTTGAATTTGCCTATGGCGCCGATTCGGCCGCGCTCAAGGAGAAACGCATTGCGGGGGTGCAGACCATCTCGGGCACGGGCGCCTGCCGGTTGGCGGGGGATTTCTATGCCCGCTTTTTGGGCAAGGGGAGCCCGTTGTATCTGCCTGACCCGACGTGGGGCAACCACATCCCTATCTACAAGGATGCAGGGTTGGAGGTGAAGCAATACCGGTATTTCGACCCCAAGACCAATGGGCTGGATTTTAAGGGTGTGTTGGATGACGTGAATTCGGCGCCGACCGGCTCTATCTTTTTATTGCACGCCTGCGCACATAACCCCACGGGGGTGGACCCTTCGGAGGAGCAGTGGAAGGAACTCTCCGCTCTGTTCAAGAAGAGGGGACATGCCATCCTTTTTGACGCAGCCTACCTGGGTTTTGCCTCCGGAAATGCGGACAAGGATGCTTTTGCCTTGCGGCAATTTGCGGCTGATGGGCATTCGTTCTTGATGGCGCAGTCGTTTGCGAAGAACTTCGGGTTGTACGGGGAGCGTGTGGGGACCCTGTCCGCGGTCTGCGCCAGCGCTGAGGAGGCCAAGCGTGTTGATTCTCAATTGAAGATCTTGATTCGGCCTCTGTATTCCAACCCGCCTATCTATGGTGCTCGTCTTGTGGCCACTATCTTGCAGGGTAAGTAACGTCAGTTATTTCAGGGGGAAGGCGAATGTGTCTAAACGCTATGATTTTGTTCGCATATCTGTCAGGTGGTTGTAGCTGTGAGTGTGTGGGTACATATGGGAAAGCGAAGCGAAGCTCGTTCGTAATTCTTTCTCTCACGGCAATCTTCTCACCATACACCTTCTTCCTCTCCTTATCTAGACCATGAGCTGAGACCATTGTTCTACAAGGAATGCAAGGCCATGGCCGACCGTATCATAGAGATGCGCGCCCTGCTCCGAGCCACACTGGAGAAGTTGGGCTCGAAACTACCGTGGCAGCATGTGACGGATCAGATTGGTATGTTTTGCTTTACGGGCCTCCGTCCTGCGGAGGTGGCGGAGCTGAAGGAAAAGTATCACATTTATATCACCAACGACGGTCGTATCTCCATTGCGGGACTCAACTCCGCTAACGTGCAGTACGTTGCTGAGAGCTTCCACGCTGTCACTTCCAAGCGTTGAATGGATTGATGCACGTACATGGTTGGGAACGTCAATAAAACAGTCAATCGGTTAGATGTGGAGAAATGTGCGCATGTCTCCATTCACAAGGGTTAGAGCCAGGCGGAGGAGGGACCGAGACGCGAAGGGCCATGGCATGGGCAGGTCATGTCGATATTCCCCGTCATCTCATTTCACATCACTGAAAGGAAAAACCAAGTAGATATCCTATTTTCCGATCCATTGCATTTTGACCGTCAATGACGAATCTCGTTGCCCTTCATGGCCTCGACATGAATGTTATCTCAATTGTTTTACTTGGCGTCTAATGGGTACAATTCTGGCGTCATAAATTTTCTCTTGGCGATGTCCAGGGCCGGGGAGACAGAAGAATGCCGCATCTACAAGGCTTCCGCTCCCATAGACACACAAGGATGTCAATGATTACACTGTCATGTCGCTTAATTAGGAAGGAGTGTGCCGGCCGGTCACGGTCGACTTTCTTTTTGCCTTGCCTCACTCCTTCCGCCCCCACTCAACTCCAGGAGGTTTCTTCTTTCCTTGCTGCAGCTGCCTCAAGTGGACACACCCAGCAGCCAGACGACGCGCCCGCCCTCCTACAAACACACAAACACCCACCATGTCTTCGCGACGGGGACAAGGCATTGGAAAGAGCGGTAATGTGGGCAGAGGAGATACAGAGACTTCTCGGTTATTGGCGGGCGAGCGGGCGAGTGGAGGCGGCACCTTTTCGACGACCAGTCCCCAACAACAGCAGCACCATGCCCACATCCAGGTATTTTATCAGCAGCAGTACCATCAGGATCAGCAACAGCAGCAGGGAGCGGGCCCACTGGAGCGCATGATCAAGAGGGCGCTCCATGGCTTCGCTCTTTTCTTGAGTTTCACTTTCCTAGGTGTCCTTCTCCTCGTGCTCAAAGGCCTTGGTTTCGACAAAATGTCAGGCTTAGCGAAACTACCACCGGCCGCGACGAGTTACTTGGCGGTGTTTGTGCCATTCTGGGTCGCCGATTTTGTGGGCTGGGTCATGGTGGGGCAGACGTTGATTGGCACCTGCTCTTTGCGTACCCGGGACGTGCGGGACGACCGGCGACATATGGTCTGTCTCACGGCCAATGAGACCCAAAATACCATCAGCCTTGAAATGTTCCCTTTGGTGCAAGTCTTGGTCCGGGCTTTGCTAACTGTAACGCCCTTCTTGATATGCGTCACGACTGCGCATATCCTGCTTGCCCTGAGCCTGGAGAGGGCCCAAGTGCCTCTATGGCTAGCGTTAATGCCCCTCGTCATTTGGGATTTTTTGGCACTACTAAGCACATGGTGTCTGCGTACAGGTTCCTTCTCCAAAGCTCTTGGGTGGTTTTTGGTCCTTCTTTCCACCTTAACGCTTGGCCTGCGTTTTTCGACCCCACCACCACAACTGCTCGACGTTGCCTGGCCGGTCGCCGGGGACGAAGCCCCGCTCTGGTTAGCATTTACTCCCTTCTGGGCTCTACAAATCCTCCTCCTCTTCATGCTTCTCTACGTTGCGCTTCAAGCTTGCTGCATCCGTCGCTACAGACTGACTTCACAGCATGTCGCCTGCTTAGTCTTGTATGCGGGCAGCCTTGCCCTTCTCACCCTCTCGTCCGTCCTTGTCGCCTGGCGGCACGACGCATGGGAGGTAACCTTAGACCACGCCTTGCGCTTTCGGAATTTTTCCGAGACACTCGCAGGGATTGCACTCTTTTGTGGGGTGGGTTTTGGGGAGCTGGGACTGTATCTGTTGGCGGCGGAGGAGGCTGAACTTTTAATAACGAGCAACGGATACGAAGACCCGATGCCGCTCAGTCGTACAGCCCGTGGATGGGAACCAACGGGGGCAGGAGCGTCGAATTGGCTTTTACTTGGGAGGGTAGAGGAGACAGCGACGTTGATGAGGAGGGGGGGTGTGGCGGGGGGGGGGGGGGCCGCCGCCAATGGGGCCGGGGGGGGGATGGGGGGGGGGAGGGGGTGGGAAAGGTAGGGGGGGGGGGGGGGGGGGGGGGGGGGGGGGGGAAGGGGGGGGAGGGGAGGGGAAGAGGGGGGGAGGGAGGAGGTGTTGGTGGTGCCGAGTGTA
>Ga0160420_100028_pt1 | contig 97328 bp, 109 predicted proteins | sample CelAP2metagpilot_FD_108197 | JGI IMG/M metagenome (GOLD analysis project Ga0160420, IMG submission 108197) | Phycosphere-associated microbial communities from algal ponds in Kailua-Kona, Hawaii, USA - Cellana AP2-5-5 metagenome pilot | ecosystem: Engineered > Artificial ecosystem > Aquaculture >...
GACAAGAAGGGTGGGGTGGGGGGGGGGGGGAAGAAGAGAGGGCGGGTGGGGGGGGGGGGGGGGGATGGGGGGGGGGAGGAGGAGGAGGAGGAGGAGAAGGAGAGTAGGAATTATGCTGGTGGTAGTGGTGGCGGTGGTGGTGATGCTGTTGTTGAATATTTGGAGCGAATGTAAGGGGAACCGTGTGCGCTGCTGGTGGTGGTGGCGGTGGTGGTGGTTGGGGGAGACCGATGCCAACAGGAGGAGCTGCAACCGCAGGAGCAGCACCGCCGGGCTTTCCCGCAGCTGCAGCGATGCGTCTTTGCATCTCCTTTTCCTGCCGCAATTGATCCTGCTTTGCTTTACTCCCCGCCTTGCCCGCTGCTCGCGCTCTGTTTGCCTCTTTTGTTTCCTTCAAGCGTTTCGTATGCCCGTGCTCGTAACCGTCGAGGTGGACCGCAAATTCGGAGACGCCCGTATATTGCTTGTTACATATGTCGCAGTAAAATTCCTTGACAACCGCTTTCAATTCCTGCTTGAGTGTCTCCTCCCTGGCCGCTTTAATGGCTCGCTCTTCTTTTATCTCCACTGTCTCTACTACTTCGACGTCTAGCAGTCGACGGCTTTTCGTTGCTTCCTCTGCTGTCAGGTCATACTCTCGCCCCTTCCCCAACCCTTCCCCTCCCACGTTCGCATCGACGAGCTGCAATGGTGCCACTAAGCCAGTGATACCATCTTTTCCCAAAGGCGTGTCCTTCTTCCACCCCATTTTAAGAAGGAGCCTCATGCCGCGGTTGTCGTCAGCCAAGGGCGTATCGACAGAGGCTTGACTGAAGGAGCCATGGTCTAAATAGCCCGTGGTTTCGTAGCGTTTGAAACTGATTTTGGTGCTGCTGCTACTTATGGCCATGGAGGAAGCACGAGTCTCAAAGATGTCGTCGTACGACGTTGTGTCGTCTCGATTGTCTGCCTCGGTGGAGTGAGGAGGTAGAGGTGCTACTGGTGAAATGCTGCTGGTGCTCATGCTACCGCTGCTTGGCACTGCTACGGCACCGTCCGACTTTGGCTTGCGCTCCATGCTGCCATTGTCTCGCAATGCAACGTCATCAGGTGGTTGTGGTAGCAATGGCATCCTAGTGCTGCTACTAGGGCTGGAGTTGGCCATGACGAGGACGTTAGGGAGTTGTGGTAGAGCTGGGAAATTAAGACGCCACACCCGCGGGGCCTCGGTCAATGCGGCTGACTGCTGCGTCGAGCTTATCTTACCGTGCAAAGCTACCTGTATCTTGAGAGTAGAGTAGTGTGCGGGCGAGAGGCAGGGGGGACGCGTAATGAGTACAGGCGTTGGAAAACGGGATGAACGATGACGGGAGCTTCTATGGACTCTGACGTGAAGTAGTCTACACACCCCATCCCACAGGATTCCGGTGTGGATGCCGCGACAATCGTGGAGGAACTCTACCGCCGCTTGTGCTCTTCCTGCAGTCTATCTGAGTCTATTCATCGTCCAAGCCTTCGTCTGCCCTCCTGCATTGCCGCCTCCCCCAGGTCTCCTTGTACGTCCCACAACACGACTTCTCCCACTCACCAATACCACCCCGATGGCATCCTCCACGCACAACCAAGCGGACCAGCAGCAGCACCAGCATGTTCTAGCCACGCTCTATCCCAACCGGGTCCTGGAACTGCAGCTAAACCGGCCCAAAGCGCTGAACGCGCTCTCCACTCAAATGCTTGTTGATTTAACCAAGCACGTCCAGCAGGCTTTGGAAAATGAAAAGGACGTCGAGGGCAACGACCTGATCGCAGCCGTGCTTCTGACCGCCGTGGAGGGCTCCCGTGCCTTTTCGGCTGGTGGGGATATCAAAGAGCTCCTGGGCAGGCTGCTCTCGGAGAAGTCCGGAGCGATCACCAAAGGTAAGTGGGAAGGGATGAGATAAGGAGTGCTTGCACTCGAGAAATTACCCAACGAACCAAAAATTGGATGTTGGACAATGCTTTTTTTCTCTTTTCCTGATGGAAATACTTTTTGATAACTTTCCCTCCCATCGATGTCTATCTCCCCAACCCTTCCGTGCTCCTTCCTTCCTCTCCCCCCACTTCTCCACCTAAGGCTCCAATCCACTCGAGTACATCACCATTGAATATCAACTCGACTCCCTCCTGCATAAGCTCTCCACGCTCAAACCTGTCCTGGCCATCTGCGACGGCATCGTCATGGGCGGCGGGGCAGGTATATTCCAAGCGGCCAGCCTGCGAGTGGTCACTCCTGCCTCAACATTTGGCATGCCCGAGTGCCGCATTGCCATCCTGCCCGATGCTGGTGCCATGAGCTTTCTGTTCCGAGCCCCAGGGGAGGTGCCGTTGTATTGCGCGTTGACGGGAGCCAGGTTGGGGGGGGAGTGTATGAAGGCGGTGGCGTTGGCGACGCACGTGGTGGAGGGCAAAGATCTACCAGAATTGTTGAATATAGTGCGGACACAGGCGTTTTCGAAGAAGAGGGAGTGGGAGCAAGTGTTGGATGGGTTTGAGGAGGGGAGGGGGAGGAGTGGTGTCACACCGGTAGGTGGGCATTGTGTGGAGGGTGAACTGCTGACGGTAGTGAAGCGGGCAGAGGGTTTGGGGAGTGGTTCCTAAATTTTGATGAGGAGAAGACGGGTGGGGGAATGTCGGTGGATGGGACGAGGCCTGTAAAAGGAGGGTCAGGATTGGGGAGCGATGCGCTGAAACTCGTTTTGCTTGACGAGCCTTAGGGACTACTGGAAATGATTTTATCGATGACTCCATTCACACATCACATGTCACAGATTGAGGCCATCCGGTCACAAATCGACGCCCTTTTCAAGTACAACACGGTGCGCGAGATCTACACCGCTCTGCTGCAAGAAAAACAGAGGCAAAAGGAAAGTAATGCAGCATCGTCCTCCGTGGCCGAAGCAGGAGGAAATGGTGGCCAAATACAGGAAAAAGACAGCGGGAAATGGATCGACACAGCCTTGGCGGCGTTTGACTCTGAATGCCCCGTGTCGCATGTCGTGTCTTTACATGCCATCCGCACCGCTCAACGCCGTGGCCTGCATGCGTGGGACATTGATCAAGGTTTGGGCATCGAGCATGTCGCCAATCGTTGCCTGGGGTTTCGGCCAGATTTCATCGAGGGTGTGAGTACCGTCGTTGGGGCGAAAAAGGGGGAGACGCCGGTGTGGACCCATGCGAGTTGGGAGGCCGCCGCTGAAGACCCAGAGATTGTCCAGTTGCTGGACCGCATGACCAACGCAAAGAGTGTGTGGGAGGAAATCATAATGGAATGAAAAATGAAGAAATAGAGAAAATGGCTTCAAAAAGAGTACAAAAATGAAGGAACGTCGCTTGTTGACACGTTGGAGAGGCTGGGCCATGGGGCATGCATGGCAGTTGCATTCTCACTAATATGGGCCGCCTTACCCTTCGCGCAACTTGAAACTTAACTTGAATGCACCCGCAATTTTCTCGCTCCAGCGTGCATTCGTATTCGTACGCACGCCCTGACTTCCCCTGAGGCAGTGGTGGTGGGGATGGGTTTTCTGGTTGTATGCATTGACAAACCTTGGCACACGTTGTGCAATGACAGAACATGGTGCCATGCTGTGAATGCGGTGAGAGCAGATGCCGAAGTGGTTGTGTTCAAAGCTTCAGGCATTGAAATAGCTATCGAGCGCGTTGCCATTGCTTTCTCTCTTCAAGTACCCATTCCTTAAGGCCATGCATATTCAGTTGCGTGGGGCATAGACTCATTGCCAACCCTCTACGCTATCCTAAAACAGGAGGCGGAAGCGAGCGGGCTACGCCAGGACAAAACAGTGCCCTCTCGCTGCGCCCTTGTGAAGCGGTTGAAAGGTTGGCTCCGGTGGTCATCTCGTTGAACGTCGCGACCGTACCCATTCAAGGCTTCAGCTTCAGGAGTCTCTGTGGTACGTCGACGGTGTCAAGTGAACAGTGGGTGTGCTTGTTGCGATCCTGGTTGCGCCACTGTTGTTCATGGGATGGAAAAGTAACAGCCGGGCGGGCAAGCAGGAGAGGCATAGTCACGCTGTTTTCTCACTCCCTCCTGCCCTCCCTTCCACAGGAAAAATATAGAGTAAAAGATTAGCCACACATCAAACTTAGAACAAGTATGAAGTTCCTGATGGCAGCCTTGCTTGGCGTGACCAGTACACAGGCGTTCTTGGGTATCCGTCCCTCTCCCGTCGTTTGTCCTCCCTCATCCCTGTCGAAACGTGGTGCCACTACCCTGCACGACTCGGACGCCTTTCTCCCCCGTTCTCCCCCCTTCCGCGCACCACAAAGCACGCAACATGCCGGTGAAGATTTGGACACGTTGCAAGGCCGGTTATTTGCCAGGGACACCCGACGCGTGATTTTGTTTGACGGCGGTATGTGAACCTGTTTCGTTGGTTTGGGTGGTGTGAGCCCAAGTGCTTTTGTACTTGTGTGTATGTCCATGAACTTTGCCTTCTTTCCTTCCCCCTCATTTCCCTTCCCTCTTTTTTTGTGCTCTACCGTCATAAACAGAATGCGGTTTCTGCTCGGATGTTGTTAATATTTTCATCAATTTTGATGGGGATCCTCGCGGGGCTTTTCGCTTCGCGTCCCTGCAAGGCGAGATAGGACAAGAATTGTTGAAGGCCAACGGGATGGACACAAAGCATTTTAATACGATTGTATTGGTGGATAAGGAGCAGGTACAACTTTTGAGCTCGCTGAGTGCTCCATGGAATGTGTGTGGGTGAATTTTGTGAAGAGCTACGTGCATACATGCATGGGCACCAAAAAGGCAAGAAAAAGCCTCATGAGTGCTTTGATTACTCCGTAAAATGTTTGGAATCACAGTGCTTCAATCCTCACTCACATCCCCTCCCCTCTTTTTCCCCCTCCCACACACCTAGGTCTTTACCTCCTCCGACGCCGTTCTTCAAATCGCCTCGCGGCTTAAGCAGCCCCTCCCTCAACTAGCCAAGCTGGCCAAGGCCATCATTCCCCACGACATTCTAGACGCCCTCTACCACTTTGTTTCATCGAATCGGCATTTGTTGGCAGGCGAGAAAGATTCCTGTCGCATCCCAAGCGAGAGTGAAATGGAGCGGTTCTTGGACCAATAGAAGACGAGGAAGGGATGGAAAAAAGGGAGGAAGGCGGGAATGCATGGTAGAGACACAGAATATGGATGGTGGTTGAAAATGTAGATATGAATTAGAGGGGCTGTGCTTTTAGTAGGTGGGTTTTACGTCGCGTTTTTCCTGAATACTTTCCTCGTTTTTGGTTGTTGAAATCAGGCACGGGATACGTTTTTGTTGTACGTGAGTAAAAGAGGGGGATGGGAGGAATCATGAGTAAGGACGAAGATGAGAAACATCACGAGAGAGAGGTGAGCAAGAGTGCTCCCAACACCAAAGAGACTACTTTTTTTTCATACATTGATCTGATTTCCCCCTCCCTTTAAAAAAAAAACTAAATTATCTTTTTTCCCGCCGAGCGCCTTTTACCCACTGGGGCAACGAATGATCCTTGCGTGCCTTGTCTAGGCACGTGTGGATTTGGGTGGGTTGTGTGTGCTTTGAGAGCGTGTGTACCAAATGAGTAACGATTCCGGGAGGGGAGCAGGGCGAGTAGAGGGAAGGAGAGCTGGAAGGACGGCCCATACACATACAATTTTGTCGCCCCAGGCGTCTAGTAATATGTACGCAAACGTTCACAGAAAGAGGAGGAGGAGGAGGAGGAGGAGCCTCCGCTCCACCCCACAAGAAAAATACGGAAGTAATGAGAAAGAGAGGGAGACTGAATATGACGGGAATAAGCACTCAAGGAAGAAAAAGTGTGTGAAGACCAAATAGGGAGGAAGCGGCGCGGCGACGATGTGATGTATATAGGAAGGACGAAAAATACCATCTGCAGGAAAAGGATTAAATGACAACTAGGATCAAGACGCACACGAACATCCTGCTCTCTTTCTCTGTCGACCTTTGCTTTCCATGCCATCTATCCCCTCCTCCCTCTTTTCTTCGATAAAGAAAGTACTAAGTCCACCAGCACCGTTTAAACAATCTTTGCTCCGATCAACTACGACGTGCTTTCCTTCTTTTTCGTTTCTTACATTTGCTTCTCTCCTCTCCCACGCGGTCGCCCCTTTTTCTCCCTCCCTCCCTCCCTCCCTCCTAAAGAATATCAACATTGATGATCTTCACGTCCGCGTAGGGCTTATCCTGGTTGTCCACCTTCACCTCCTGCAACTGACTCACTACGTCCATCCCCTGAACCACGCGCCCGAACACCGTGTGCTTCCCATCCAACCACGGCGTCGGCACCGTAGTGATGAAAAACTGACTCCCGTTCGTCCCCGGACCCGCGTTCGCCATCGACACAGTAAACGGACGATCATGCCTCAGGTTCCGATGGAACTCGTCCTCGAACTCGCCCCCCCAAATCGACTCTCCCCCCGTCCCGTCCCCCTGTGGGTCCCCTGTCTGGACCATAAACCCCTTAATCACCCGGTGGAACAAGACATTGTCGTAATAACCCTTCCTGGCCAGGCCCACGAAATTCTCAATCGTCCGCGGACACTCCTCCTTAAACAATTTCAAGTGAATGTCGCCCATAGTGGTCCTCAAAATTGCCGCCTTGCCCAACTGCTGCTGCGCGTCGTCGACGACAGCTGACGCCACCTTGGCCTCCTCCGCCGTGGGTTTCTCGTTCAATACATCCCTCCCCCCCTCCCCCCCTCCTCCCCCCTCCCCTTCGCCCCCGTCGCTCGGCATCCTCCTCGTGAACAAATAAAATCTCCTCTTATTAAATGCAGTTGCCACCACTGTCGGATCCGGCTGCAACTGCGCACGCATTTCCTCGACACTACTGGCTGTCTTGCCCTTGTTCAATGCCTTAACCAGCTGACTGTCCACTCTAGGGACCCCCTGAAACAAACACACCCGCAAAAACCGCTCCCCACTCTCAATCTTCCCCAACACCTTCACCACCCGATTCGTCTCCACATTCACAATCTTAATCCCGACCAAACTTGCGTACACCAAAAAATGACCCGTCTCATCAAATACTGCATTCCCCCTCCCCCCCACCTCCGCCCGTGCCCCCTCTAGCTCATGTTCCACGGCGCTTCGCCTCCCGAAATCAATCGTGTCCAGCCCCAACATTCCCGTCGCCATAGCCGCCTCCGCAACCTCCATTCCCTCATTATACACCCTCATTAACTTTCCCTTCCTCAAGTCGAATACCCGGATTTGACGATCCTTCCCCACCACCGCCAGTTTTCCCCCATCCTTCGAGACATCCAAACTCGTCGCATAAGTCTTTTTCTTCATCAATTCAAACAAATCAGAGTCCAACTTACTCTTAAACCCCACTTTTGCCCGCGGGAAGCCATAGCAAGCCTCCTTCCCCTCCCCCTCCAAGTCGGTAGACCAGTACTCCAGCATGCCTTTCCCATCCCCCGACACCATCAATGCATCCGCGCATGAAAACGCCAACGCCGTCACCGGCGCAGCATGCAAGGATGGCAAGACATGAATAGGCTCTTGACTCCCATCAGATCGATAGATTCTCACGCAAGGGCTGTCATCATCAGCAACTACCAGCCTCCCATGTGCCTCCCCCGGGCGATGACACCACGCCGCATGCGTCGGCGCATACTCTACATCCATCATATACGTCAAATCAAACGTCAGGACATCATAAAATTTTACAGCTTTATCCACCCCCGTCGTCGCAAGCCGCAGTCCATCCGCACTCACGGCCAACCCGCGAACACCCCCCAGATGAGCGTGGTAATGCTTGACAAATTCGAGGCCATCAGGCATCTTTTTCCAGAATTTGACATGTCCGTCCTCCGACGCCGTCACCAAAAAGTCCGTCCGTGGGGTAAAGGCACAAAACGTGACGATATCTCGATGCATGTAACTCTTTTCGTACATGTCCGCATTGGGCAACGCGGCAACAAAAGCCTCCTCGTGGTCGAGCTTCCGCTTCTTCTTCTTCTTCTTGGCCTTCAGTGTAGGGCCAACCTCGTCCTCGTCCTCGTTCTCTTCATGACCAGCTGCAGCGGCACTGCCAGCAGCCACGGGCACGGGGCCAAAGTCGTCATCGCTGTCTTCGTCGTCGCTCGTGTGGGCGGGGGGAGGGGGAGGCGGAGGAGGGGCCGGGCCATCGTCCTCGTCGTCGCTGCTGTGCTCGACCCGCTTTTGCTTGCTGCTCCTCCTAGACATTATATTTCCCCTCCGGTATCTGTGTATTCGTGGGACGGAGAGTGTGAGAGGCGTGTGTGATATTGCAAGACGAAGGGAGAAGAGACGGAGAAGGAGGAGGGAAGCGAGGATGCGATACTTCTAGTAAATCATGTCATTTTTCTACTAAATGCACCCACAGAGAAAGCGTACGGCCTTCAAAATAACGACGACGACCAAGAGGACGCTGAAGGCATGGCAGTTGACGAACAGGTGAGTGCACAGAGGGGTTTGGTGGTGAGATCATAAGACTGGAGCGAGGATGCTGAGTGGTGGCGGAGATGGCAACGATCCCATGGTGCGACAAGCAAGTCAGTCTCTTTGTTTTTGCGCAGTGCGGCGCCGCCCACCGGAGCCATGGCTTCACTTACCCATCGGTTGGGTCAATAGATCATCGCACGAGCGGTCGTGGTGTTGCCTCTACATCATAAGGCATGTCCATACAACAATCTCGACCTCCCCACCCTTTGCCCAGCACCACCACCGGATTAACCCGATTTCATCAACTCCTGCAGAAAGGGCACAAATGTTATCTGACGCCGAGTTTATCCCTTCACATGACATTCAGACAAAGATCATTACCAACAAGGGCGAACGGAAGCGCCTAGCCAAAAAGCGGCGGTTGGAAGCGGAGGCTGCTGCTGGTGATGGCGGCGGTGCCAACAACAACAATGGCGGCGGTGCCAACAACAAGAGCAATACAAATGAAACAGCCACAGCCTCCACCGACAACAAGAAATCTAAGCCCAAAATGACGTACGAAGAACGCCGAGCCAAGTTTTTGCGGCCCAAGCAGAGCGATCGAGGGACTTTTAGTGGACGAGGACGAGGAGGAGGAGTAGGAAGGGGAGGGTTCCAGCACAGAAATAGCAACCGGCCTGGATCGCACAAGTGGAAGGCGCTGAAAACGTTTTGTTATGGATGTAGACAGCAAGGACATATGTTGCAGGATTGTCCAGAGGCAGGAGGAGGAGGAGGAGGAGGAGGAGGAGGAGGAGGAGGAGGAGGAGCCGAGGCCGCGGGCAGCAGAAGCAGTGCCAAGAGGATCTGTTTTAATTGCGGTTCGATGTTGCATCGATTGGCGCACTGTCCGCGACCGCGTGTGAATGGTGGGTCTACGTACGCGACGTGCTTTGTGTGCGGGGAGCAGGGGCATTTGTCTTCTATGTGCGCAAAGAATGAGAAGGGGTTGTACCCCAAGGGAGGGGCCTGCCATAGGTGTGGAAGGAAGGACCATTTGGCGGCGAGGTGTCCGACGAAGGAGAGGGAGGAGGGGGAAGGAAAGAAGGAAGAGAAAGAAGGAGAGGAGGAGGAGGAGGAGGAGGAAGAGAAAGAGAGAGGGGTGGAAGAAGACGACAGGGAGGAGGAGGATGAGGAGGTGCCTACAACCGCTATAACTAAAGCGGTAGCAAAAAGCAAGGGAAAAGTGGAGGAGCGAAATACGAAGGGGAAAGAGATGGCGTCGACCAGCGCCAAGAAGAGAGCAGCTGTGACAGCAACAAAGCCCGTCAAACCCCAAGGAGGGGATGATTTAAACGATGACGATTTTTTGTATGAGGACATGGATGGCGATGGTAGTCAGGAAGAGAAAGGAGAAGAAGTGGCGGGAGCGCCATCGCAACACAAGACGGGCAGCGGTGAGGATGGGAGAGAAGGAAGGAGGGGTCGAGGAGGGAGAGAAACAGGAAGGAGAGGGAGGGGAGGGAGGGGGGGACGAGGATATGGTTGTAGTCGTGGGGCAGAGATGCGATCACGGGGAAGAGAGAGCAAAGGAGAGGGAGCATCGGGGCCGAGTAAGAAGAGGGTCAAGTCGACACCCAAAACGGTGATGTTTTGAGGTGTGGTTTGGGATGGGTGAGGGCCATGTTAATATAGAAAGGAGTATGTATGCGTGCCACTCCAGCGATCGAAAAAACAACCAGTATGGCCAAAAAAAAAAAACAGATGTTTGAAAACATCTTGTAACAAAACGACTCCACCCGTGTTTCCCCACCACCACCACGTCCCAAGGAGGGGGAATTTGTGTCCATTTGGAGTACGGAACGCTCTCGCTAGTCGCTCTCTTATTTCGAGATGGCGGCGATGACCGGCCTGTCTGGGTCCAGACCTGGACCCTCTCGTTACGTTGATGAGGTGTCCCGAAAAGAGTGGGGGTTGCACCACCATCGCTCGGGCGAGCTGTCTAACAAATATTCCGATTCTCATGTGTTCTAGAAATTGCCCGCACCATGTCCTAGTAGCCAAGTAAGATGCGTGGATGTGGTTGTCGTTGGTCGGTGGTTGTAGGTGGTTGGTGGTCGACCGGTTAACACGGCACATGCTCTGACCGCTCGAATCGGCTCGCATGCCAAGTGAAGTCTCGCGCGGGAAGACGTCCCTACATTTGCCTTCGGCGTCTATTTGCGCTTGTCACAATCCCACCACCACTACACCCTGGCTTGTGCCTCTCTATATAGTTTCCCAATGGCTGCTGGTTCGTCTGTACCTCACTTCCCCCCTTTCCCACGCGGGTGGCTCCTACAAATCACAGCATCAACTAAGGCAAAGCTTCTGCGGTTGGTAAAACCCGCTGCTTGTGTGACCGCACAGCCGCACCCAGACGGGTCGAACCTAAAAACACCCCACTTCAGAAGAACAATGATCATGGCTACCCCTGCACCGGCCGCTCCCACGGCGGATGTGATAACTGGTGCTCCCGCCGCGGTCAACAAAGCCACGCACCCTGCTGCAACATCGACGGCGACTAAGGCAGGTGGTGTCACGACAGACCCCGTCCCGGCTGCGGCCACGCCCTGGGAACTTAAGACCGGATCGGAATGGTACGTTTGTCTGAACGTTTGAAAGGAGGGAAGAATGGAGGAAGGAGTGGGGGGAGGAGGCGGAGCTTGAAGGCGGTGGTTGCTGCTTTGCCTGCCCTAAGGGCGGACTGACCGAGATTCTGTTGACCAACTCGCATGCATTAAGCAACCTAAAAGCATAAAACCCCAAACTCTCTCTCCCTCTCCTCTTGTACTTCTATCCAGGCTGGTTCTCGCACCACCAGCTAGCCTAAGCTTCTCTTTGCTTTATCCATTCAGATTCTGTCCCTTATCCCCCCTCCTCCTCTTCCTGCTTCTCCCCCACCTCCCCACACCCAACAGGGCGTCTATCAGTGAGACCTCCAGCAATGCCACCACCGCCGGCAGCTCCGTGGCCAGCAGTGTTGGAAGTGTCGGTAACAGCCCTGGCCCCCACCTTAACAATGACGAGGAGGAGGGAGCCTCTTCAGAACACGACGACACACTAGTCGCTGCTGCCATTCCCTCGGCTGCTGCCCTTCCCGCCCTCCGTCAGGTCACCCTTCCTGCAGGGCTTGTCGTCCCGGCCGCGGGAGAGGTCAAGCGTGACGTATCTGTAGAGATGGATTCGGAGGACGCGGAGGCTGCGAGTATTTTGTCTAAGGTCTTACCTGACATGCAGAAGCTCACGAGCACTTTTGCTGACACCCGAAGCAGTTGCAGCAGCACCAGCAACAACAACGGCGGCAGCAGCAACAGCATTAGCAACAATAGTAGCACTATCGCCAACAACACAGATCCACAGGACATGAGCCAGGGCGGCAGCACTACAAGCAGTAGGAGTAGAAGAAGTGGGGCGAAGGGTTACGAGGACTTGTTAGATTGTCTTGCCTCTCTGGCATCGAACCGCGCGCCGTTGGGGCCGTTGGAAGTGTTACACCGTCGTGTTTCCCGAATGACTATGTCGGTGGATGACATGGACGTCATCCCATCCCGTAGTGGCGGCCAGGGAAGGGAGGGAGGGAGGGAAGGAGGCCAGTTTTCGAGTCCTTTCGCCCCGAGTCAAATGTTAGCGGCGATGGCGGCACGGATGGAAGAGAGCGAAGAGGAGGAGGAGGAGGAGGAGGAGGAGGAGGAGGAGGAAGAGGCAGGTCGGTATTACTATGCGGCGACGGGGATACGGGGCCATGGTAGAGGGGAGGAGGAGGAGGGTGGGGGGGAGGGAGGGGGAGGGCGTCGGGCGCGGGCAGCCTCTAATCCAGAGGGATGCGATGTGTGGCGGCGGTACGAGTCTGCTGCTGGTACTGGAGCGATGGGAGGCGCTGGAACTGGAGCAGGGGCAGGCACGGCTTTTGCCCGTAGCAACCTTTCGAGTGGCTTGCCTCCACTCCACCCCAACAGCAGCAGCAGCAGCAGCAGCATCATCAACGTCCAGAGCGGGAAAAGTTCGCCCGGAAGGACCAATACCATGGCGTCAGCTGCCGCGACTGCAGCAGCAGCAGCAGCAGCAGCAGCGGCCGCCGCGGCGGCAGCTGGAGGGGCAGGGAGGGAGGGGGGGCAGAGAAATGGCAGCATTTTGCCGCACATGCTTGCGAAGTACGCGGATGTTTATAATAAGCACGGCCGGATCGGGATTTATACGAGGGTAGGTTGGAGGGAGGGAGGGAGGGAGGGAGGAAGGGATTATTAGACTTGGTTTTGTTGCCTCGGTGGTTTATTTTCTCTCTTCGTTTAATTAAATGTTTTTCAATTTCCCCTCCTCCTCACTCCTTACTATCTCTTCATTCATTTCCGTCGAACAGGACGAACGTGACGCCATCATCGCTCGTTTTCGTGAGAAACGGCAACGACGGGTGTGGAAGAAGAAGATCCGTTACTCATGCCGCAAGAACCTGGCCGACAAGCGCATACGTGTGAAGGGACGCTTCGTGAAGTTGCTATCCAAGGAGGAAGGAGGGAGGGAGGGAGGGACTGAGGGAGGGGGGATGGGTCGCTCGGTGTCAGGGCAGACATTGGCAGTGATTGAGGAGGGGGTGGTGGGAGAAAGGGTGGAGGAGGGAGGAGGGGAGGAATCGGAGGAGAGCGAGGAGATGGAGGAGGAGGAGGAGGAGGAAAAGGAAGAGGAGGAGGAAAAGGAAGAGGAGGAGTTGCCCGTCCGTCGGATGCGAAGACATAGTATTGCTTTCTAGAGGGGACGGAGGGAGGGAGGGAGGGAGGGAGTATTTGTGCGAAGTGCCTGTATCATACCTGCATGCAGGCCACGAGAGGGAGAGGGAGGAAGGGAAGGAGGGAAGGCTATCGGTTGCATTTGATCCATTGCATAAGTGGGTCAACAATACCATGTACAGGCAAGCAATGAGACTGAGGGAAAAGAGGAGAAGAGAAGGTGGAGAGAGAGGGAAAACACAATATTGACGTTTGTAGCTCGTGCTCGTCATGTGCCTGGATAGGAATAGAAAAGAGGGGGAAAAGCAAGATTGAGAATGCTTGGACTGGTAGAGGAGACGAAGGAGATGGAAGAAAATGATTGACAGATGACAGATAGAAAATATGTGTGAGAGGGGGTCATGAAGTGAGGGAGGAAAAGAGGGGGGAATATGTGCGGGGTGGAGTATAGGATAATAACGCACAACGGATGAAGCATAAGCGCGAAGAGAATGATAAGAAATTTCATGATAGAGTTATAGCAACTTGTACAGAGTGAGAGACGAAAGAAAGGGAGGGAGGGAAGGGAGAAAGTTAAGCATGGAAAAGCGAGCAGGTTGTGTAGCTTTGCTTCTTGCTCGATATATGAAATTACGATAAAAGCAACAAGTAGTAATACTCACATGCACCCAATCACGTTGAGAGTGAGCGCACAGACACGATCAGAAGGGCGTTTTCTCAGTCATTACGCTTTCTCTGTCTGTCTGTGTCTGTGTCTGTTTTGTGGGGGAAAGAAGAAGGGGAGGGAGGGAGGGAGGGGAGCATATGTGCTATTGACTGCTCGCTGAGCAGGATTGCGATTAATGCCTGGATGTGAGACGCTTTGGTTTGAATTTTTGGAGATATGTGGGACTATAGAAAGATGAGAGATGAAGAGGGAAAAGGTGCCCGTATGAGGGAAAAGAAAGAGGAAGGTGTGGGTATGTGTGGGCGTGTGGGTGTATAGGTGCTTGTTTGTTTGTCTTTTTTGTTGTTTGATCTTTAAATCCTAGTGTATATATATATGTCGTGGCACAAACCAAAAAAAGACGAATATGCAACAGAGGAGGAATGCAGGCCCTCCCACAACATCGACGTCTAACCATAACCACAACAAAAAAGAAGGAGGGGAAAGAAGCCGAATCAGAATAAGAAGAAACTCCCCAAAAAATAACAGTGCTGACACAGGAAGAAAGAGAAGAGGGTGAAGAAGAGGAATAAAAAGGAGAACCAGAAGGAGAAGAATAAGAAGGAAAAACAGAAGGATAAGAAGAGGAAGAAACTCTAAATGATAAGGAAAACACATCATCAAACACATCACAATAACGGACCTGACAAGCTGCTGCATGTCAGGAGAGTGCATTACCGCTTTTCCTTGATGACATAATTTCCCTTCTGTGTCTTTAAATCGCTGCAACTACAGTTGCTTCTGCTGTTGCTGCATTTGCTGTCTTTTTGGCGGGTTTTGTTACCTGCTGCCATCATAGCTGCAGCCCTGTTCTTCACTTCTTTTCCTACACTCGCTCCTATTCTGCCTCTCATATCGTCGCTCGTTTTCTCTTTCATCTTGTCGTCTCTACTATCCTTCTCCCACTTACATGCGCCATCTTCCCTTTCCTAACCATTACTTATCAACCTCCATTCCCTCCCCCTCACTCTCCTCTTCACTACTTTCCTCCCCAGGCAACACCGACAATGATAAGTCATACTCTTGATCCGCCCCCATATAACTATCACAAATGAAAAACAACTTCAAGTCATGGTCGCCCGCCTCCGCCGGCGCCGCAAAATTCAATTTGGTTCTCGTCCGCTTCGTGATCTTGTTCACCCTCTTAATAAACAGTAGCGAATTCCTGGCCGGATCCCCCACAATCAACCACCACGCCTCCATCTTCGGCTTGGGGAACAGGGGCGCCACTACCATCCCTCCTCCCTCGCCTTCTTCTTCATCTTCATCGGCTACCCTCTCCAGGGTCACCACGACACTCACAGGCTTCCCCGCCACCACCTGATCCGCCCCTCCGGCAATCTCCCACTCCAAGTCGATGTTCGGGTACGTGTTACAAAACCGCGCCACATCCGCCATCTTGGCAGGCGGCAACTGCAAGAGCTCCTCTCGCACCTCGTCCTCCAGCTCCAGGATGCCCAAGGGGCTTTCAATCCCCTCTCCACCCTCGTAGGCCTCACATCTCTTCACAATCTCCTTGGTAAAGTGAGGAATTTGCATTAAATAGCTATCCTTGTCCCACAGCCCTTGCACGACCATTTGGCATAATTCCATCGCCGCAATGCAGGGCTTCAACCAGCACTCCGATGACACCACATCCACAAGCGCCTGCAGCATCCGGGGGGCTTCCCCTACCACCATCCGTTGATCCTGCCTCAATTCCGTCGGCAGCGCCATGCGGGAGAACTGCGCCTGCAGCAAAATCAACGCCTTGACGTGAGTCTCCGTGAACCTCGCCCCCTCGGGTAGTTTTTGCGGCAACCTTGTCGCCAGCGTTTGCAGCACCCTCTCCTCCCCCTGCCTGATGGCCAACTCCCCATACTCAGAGGCCGAGGACAGGATCTCCAAAAGCCCCTTCACCTTCGTCTTGGCCGTCACAGAGGAAGCAAATAGCTCAATCGTCGTATATTGGACATAGTAATAAGCAGCGATCATCCCCAAATTCAACGGCGACAGATTCACATCCTCCTCCACCTCGAGCATCTTCGCCCTGGCCAGGTCTTCCACCACCCCCTCCACCAGATCCGATAAGTACTCCGACAGCTGCCGTGAGCCCACGGCCCTCAAGCCATAGTAATTCGGATTTTGGACCAGCCGGCGATAGAAAAATGTCCACGTCAGAATCTGCAGTGCCTCATGCTGGGTCTCCACCGTCTTATTCACCACCTCCGCGTTCAAGTGATCGTGCAGGAAGTGGTTAAGGTGGCTCTCCACCGGCAGCGGCTCGTACAGCAACCGTTTCAAAAACTCCTTCTTGGTGGCATGGCACATCACGACACACAACCCCAACTTGTCCTTCCCCTCCCTACTCGCGAGGCCCATAATCTGCAGCAGGTCCGTCATCGGGTAGTCAACATACCTATGCTCTCGTCCCTCGTAGTACTCTGTCCCCATCACTATCACCGCATGAGCTTTGACCGTGACTGACCACACCAGAGAATGCGGCACCACCACCACCTGCAACATCCCCCCTTCATACAGCTCCCACACTCTCCTCTGATCCGCTTCCGTCATACCCTGATGTACAAAGCCTACTCCCTTCTTCAATACATCCCTCAACACCACTTCCTTCACTCCCTCCCCCACACACTCCTCCTCCTTCTCCCCCGCACTCCCCGGCAAATGCAAAAATTGCCTCGGGGTTCCCGCTGCCGCCGCATACGTGATCAAGTCAATCGCTGTCAACTGCGCCTGCTTCCTCGACGGCACAACAACCAAACTAGGCTTCCCCTCTCGCCCTCCATGCCCCACCACCGCGTTGAACACCGGCTTTGCCATACTTAACATCCGAGACGAAAAATGGGAAATTTCAAACCCCTGCAAATGGATCTCCAGCGGCACCGGCCTAACCCCAGGAACATCCGGCCTGAAATTGAACAAGCCATGCGCCGTCGCCCCGATCCAATCCCCCAAATCCTTCGCATTGGCCACACACGCCGCGAGCCCCACAATTCGCACTTTCCTCTCCAGCTCAAACGGAAACAGCCTCATCCGGCTCACCACCATCTCCAAGGTACTCCCTCCCGCCGACCCCACCAAATGCAAGTCATCCGCAACAAACAACACCACTTGCTGGACGCTCTTTCTCTGCCTCCACCGCCTGCTCAGTACGTCCCACGCTTCCACTGTCGACACAGCTATATCCGCCCCCTCCAACAAGCTGTTATCCAATGTCGCATCCCCCGTTAACATTACCACGCTCTTCCTCAACCCTCCCTCCCCAAAACTCTCTTTCCATTCCTCATACTTCTGCTTCACCACCTCCTTCTTGCTATGTACATATACTACCTTGCCCTCCATTCCTCCCTCACCCTCGCCTGCGGCCTGCTGCTTGAACAAACGGAACATAGCCACCTCTGCACAAAGCGTCTTTCCGCTCCCCGGCGGGGCACACATCAAAACATTATTCTCTGTGTCGTACAACTCTGTGAATGCCTGGGTCTGCAATGCATTGAAATGCGTCAAACCGCGCCTGACCAACACAGGCTCCAGGAATTCCGGCGCCCGCAAGGCCGAAATCGGCAATGGCTGCAGGTCCAAAAGTTCTGTGTGCGGGGCAAATTTGTTCGGCAATATCAATGACCGAAACGAGATGGGTTGTACCGTTTCGGAATGCAACCACCTATCCGCTACCACCCTGACGAAGTACTGCGGGGGCAAGGGATCCAAGATCGGCACCGTGAAGTTGACCACGTGCTCGTCCCCGGCAAATGCCGCCTTGAGCAAGAACGACTCGTGATGCAGGATCACCTCCTGATCCACGTCCTCCACCACAATCCAAAACAACACCCCATTGTCGTGCACGTCAGGGTTAAAGACAAAATCCGGATGGATCGTCAGTTCTACCTTGAGCAAGGACCGGGTGATCGGTTGGACATGCACACTCAACTCTACCTTAGGGAACTGATGCACGAACTGGTGGAGAGGTTTCCCCATCCTCGGCAATTTAATCAGCTCGCCGAGGTCTTGAGGGGTCATATCAAAGTACCGACTCCAGGATATATCCTTTTTCTCCAACTTCCGGGCAATCGCTTCGGGGATTGCCCGAAATTGGCGGAGGGGGGATTGCGAGAGCCACATTTTCCGCTCGGCCATTTTGCAAAGATTGAGGGTTTTGTCGGCCAGGGCGGCCCAGCCCTTCTTGAGGGAGATCTCGAACAAAGCGCGCATAATGCGATTGGCGGACTGCTGGACGTATTGCATGTCAGCGACCAAGGCAAAACCTTCTAGCCTCAACCCAGAGATGTACGCCTGCAACAACACGTTCACCTTAGCCAGCGAGTCCTCAATTGAATCCTTTATAGGGATCGGCACCCGCGCAGCGAGCTTGGCGAGCTCGAGTTTCTCCTCTTCCCGGACATGGATGTTCTTGAACTCCGAGGAGAGGGAAAAGAGGCGAAATAGCTCTATATCACTCATGGTCGGCTTGAGGTAATCTGCATACACCGCCATGCTCTGGTGAGTAATATAATAATAAGCCGCAACCTTCCCCAACGCCGTCACCTGGAAAGCCCCCGTTTTCCGATCGTACTTGATGAGATTATTCTTGTCCAGTGTACTCGCTGCCGTGTGTAACAAATCTGTCCTCCTCTGTTCCAGCAGCGGGTCTTTCTCCGCTTCCTCCACCCCCACCCCATACAACGCCGGGTTCCGCAACATCCGGACATACAAATACGTATATCCCAACCAATGCACAGCCTCCCTCAGCGTCTGCACCGTCCCTAAGACAATCTCTGCGTTCAAATTGTCGGTCAGCTTTTTCACATACTGACTTTCGACCGGCAGCTGGCGGTTCATCAGACTCAAATAGTACTGCAACTCCGAATGCTGCGTAATAATAATCCCTTCTCCACTTGAGTCGTATTGGGGCCGACCTGCCCTCCCCATCATCTGCATGATGTCCAACGGGCTCAGCTCCGTCCACCGCCCCTTTTCGGGATTATAGATTTGAGTGCCCTTAATAATCACTGTGTGTGCCGGCAGATTCACACCCCACGCCAAGGTGGCCGTGGACACCAACACTTGCGCGTGCTTGGCCGCGAATAGGTCCTCAACGGCCGTTCGATCGGCGCGATTCATGCCGGCGTGGTGGATGGCAAACCCATAAGGCAGCAATTCCTTCAGATCCTCATTCTTCGTCTGCTCTGCCTCGTGCATCAACACTGCCTTGCTAGCCCCGGCCTCCGCCACGAACTGTCCCACGGTGTCATTCTCAATCGCGAGCTCCCGCAACGCCTTGGCTGTCTTGGCCGTCTCCGCCCTCGAATGTACAAAAATAAGCACTTGATTTTTTCCTGCTTGTTCCAAAACCTTCTCGTAACAAATCTCATTCATTAATTGGAACCGTTTAATCGCCTTCCGCTCCGTGATACCAATGTACTGCTGCTGCAACGGCACGGGCCGGTATGAGTTGTCGAAGAAAAACAACCCTTTATCTGGATTGACCCTCAAAAACGTCGCCACGTCCTCATAGTTAGGCAACGTAGCCGACAATCCCACGATCCGCACCATCTCCTGCGTCGTCTCAATCTGCCGGATCGTTCGTGCCACAATGCTCTCCAGTACCGGCCCCCGTTCATCATGCAATAAATGAATCTCGTCAATAATCATCAACCGTACCAGTTGAGTGTACGTCCGATCCCCCGCCTTCCGCGTGATGATGTCCCACTTCTCGGGGGTCGTCACAATTATTTGGGTGCTGTTAATCTGCGCCCTGGTCAAGCTTTGGTCCCCACTCAACTCCCTGACCGAGATCCCAAACGGCGCCAGCCTCTTTCCAAAATTCAACACACATTCCTGGACCAGCGCTTTCATGGGCGCTACATAGACGATCTTGAATGCATCAAGCGCCACCGTCCCGTCCTCTCTCACGTGCTGCCCAATCTCATTCAGCATGGTCAACATCGCCACGTTCGTCTTGCCGGCCCCCGTCGGCGCACACAACAACAAGTTTTCCGAGCTGTAGAAGGCAGAAGGACACATCTTGGACTGCACACGATTCAACGTCGTCATACCTTCGAAGGCCTTATGCGTCCATTCCGGCAGCTCGTCAATATCCACCAGTCGTTCACCTTCATCGGGGAGATGCTTGATCGCCGGGACGTGCACCTCTTCATACCCCTTTTTTAATGCCCTCCATGTCCCCTCGGGCAGCACCACCTTCTTGTTGCTGTTAAGATGACTCCCTTGCGAGAAACCCAACGCCTCCAAATCCAACACCTGCTGCGGCTTCTTCCCCTCCCTACCCCCCACCTTCACCATTCCCCCCTCCTCTGTCAGGACATACCCCTGTGCATCCTCCACCACCCCTCCCCCCCTCCCTCCCTCTCTCCCCGCCAAGTCCCGTGCCTCCCCTTTCGTCTTCCGCACAAACTCCCCCTGGCGATCCGCAGCCCAACTCTCTGCGCTCGCCTTCTGATATAATTCCTTCAAGATCCCCGGGCCTCCCAACTCCAAATCAGCGAGCATCTCCCCCTCCACCTCCTTCTTCTCCGCGTCGCTCTGTGCTTGCTTCAGACGGGTACAATACAACACCTTTCCCCGGTTCTTCATCAGCTTCTTGATGAAGTCAAATTTGTCCACATCGAGGAGCACCACCAGCTTACTCTCACAATCCAGTTCATCCCTACCCCCCAAGATGGCCAACACATCCTCAGCGAGCTTCGCGCTGATGTTCGCATCCTCGTAAAACTTTGACAGCTGTCGCTGCAGCCAAAAGGCATCAATGTCATGCACTGACAGCCTCATCGCTGCCTCCCCTTCGTCCTCCACCTCCATCTCACTAGCATCCCTCGCCGCCCTCACCCCCCCAGGCCTCCCTCTCTCCCGCTCCTCCCCCTCCTCTTCCCCTTCTCCCGATTCCTCCTCCTCGTCGTCCTCCTCCTCCACCACCTCGTCCAAGTCACTCTCTTCCTCCTCCTCCTCGTCCCGGTCAAACTCCACCCTCACGCCCATCTCCTCATCCAACATTTTGTCCTCTTCCTCCTCCCCCCCATCCTCCCCCCCGCCTTCCCTCCCTCCCTTTCCCCCCACATTAAAATCATGAATCGCTTTACCCAGAGTCACCAGCTTGTTGAATTTCTCCGGACCTACCTTTCTAATCATCTTCTCAATCTCAACCAACCTCCTCGGGTCCGTCATTTTCTCGTCCTTTAATATAGCGAGGACCTCATCCGCCGCCCCCCTAAGAATATCTTGCGGCTGGTCCCCAATATTTCCCTGAATCAACGACAAAATCTCTTCATAAGCTCTCTTACTCTCCGAATGCCTCGGCCGATAGTTTATCGCTTCCAGCGCCTCCGTCTCCGTCAGCACCGTCGCTCCCCTCCCTGCCGAAAAAACACCTTCTTTTCCTTTCCCCCCACTCTTTTTCTTCCTCCCCTCCACCCCTCTAAACTCCCTCTCTTTCTTCTCTTTGCTCTTCTTCAGCCTCTCCTCCACCTCCGGGGCACGTGTGCGTCCTCCCACCCGGTCCCCCATGCGTTTTCCGGCAAGTTTGGCCTCGTCCCACACCTCTACTTCACCCGTCCCTTCATCCTTCCGCCGACGACCACCATCACCACTCCGATCCGCTTCCAAGACCAAGTTACTATTGGCCTTGTAGTCATACTTCTTCTGCTGCTCAAACTCGAGGGACATGCTTGATCAGGAAGGCGGAGGAGGACGTGTGTGTTTGGTTGTGGCCGCAGCTGCTATTGCTGCTGGTGCTGGTGCTGCTGTGCTGCCTAACGCGGATGATCCGCCCGGCTAGACGACCTCAAGAAAATCGATTACGGTGCTACGGTCCTTCCACGACGGACAGGGATGCGTACGAGTGTGGATGGCTGCCTGTCGAGTGTGTATGTGTGGTATGAGATGATAAGTATGGTGACGAAGAGAGAGGAAGATAACCAGAGTCAGCTACGACCGCGACCATTGACCGCCAAACATCAACGGGTGCAGCAATTATCATCGTGCTAGGCAAATACACTAAGATTATAGGGTCATTGTGGCTCCAGTGGCTGGTCGGGGGGCGACGGCGAATGAGGATACTTGAGCCGCAAATAGGGCATGATGGTGATGCAGAGGCGGACAAGCAAAGGGGAAACCCAAAATGCATCGCCGCGCCTGCCGGCTCCAAGCGAAATGAAGTCCAAAACATTGTGCGTGGATATTTATGCGTGGGCCTCGGCACACACGGAATTGGATGAGCCCCCAGAGGCAAGAAGAAGAAGAAGGCGAGAGCCAGGTTAGCCACGCAAGCAGACGGCATCGGCATCAAGCAATCCCTTACCCACACCAGGCCATGCCTGCGTTACCGCGCGCAGAACATCAAGGCCAATGAGCACTGTATGCGTGATGAGTGTTGGTCGCTATAAAGTAAAGGATTAGTGTGTGGCATTCACCATGAAGAAGAGGACCAACGGCAACGCTCGGTTGCTTTCTTGCTTCGCCCCACACCCTTACATGAAGACATGCTTCACCGCGTCCATTCAAGCACACCAACTCCACCATCACCATACCCCACCACCACAGGGATTCCACGATTGGCAAAACGTGCCGACCAAATGCACGGGGAGGGTTATCATCCTTGATGCCTAACATTGGCGCAGACAACCTCCTCTCGGCCGTGCTCCTGACTGCGTGTGCATGCTTCTACTCCTTTGCGTGGTCCCCCGTGCCCCATCCCATGCACCGGACTTCCTTCCCTACAAGCATTACATCACGCAATAACAGAGCAAGACAGCCTTTCCGTAGCAACCCCTGGGTCGCCATGAGCTCGGCAGGCTTGGAGGCACCTAAGAGGGTCGCAGTCCTTGGCGCTGGCGCCGCGGGCCTCGTCGCAGGACGGCTGTTGCATGATGCAGGCTTCGACGTGCATATCCTGGAAAAGACGTCCACCGTGGGCGGGGTGTGGAAGTACCGGCCCAAAGACGTGGTGTACAAGTCATTGACCACCAACTTGCCAAAGGAGATCATGGCATTTCTTGACGCGCCCTTCGATCCGACCCTTCCTTCTTTTTTGGGACATGCACAAGTCCAGGAGTACTTGGAGAACTACGCGGAGCAGCATGCTTTGAGTGACCTCATTGAATTCAACACGGAAGTCAAGGCGGTGAGGCCTGTACGGCGGAGCGGCAGCAGTAGCAGCAGCAGTAACGGTTGTGATGTTGGGGAAGGGAAGAAGGACGGATACGTGCCGTGGCCGGCGGGAGATTACACGGTGTTGAAAGAAAACGAAAGGGATAAAGAAGAAGAGGGAGAGGGGCCATTGTGGCAAGTCACAACAGCAAGCAGCAATCATCGCCACCACCTCAACCAACAGCAACAGGGAGAACGGCAAGAAATATACGACGCCGTCGTCGTCTGCAACGGCCATTACGACGTTCCCTACACCCCCTCCCTTCCGGGCCTCTCCGGGAATTATAAGGGTCGCATTCTTCATTCACGCGAATACGATAATCCAGAGATGTTCAGAGGATTAAAGGTGTTGTGTGTGGGGTACAAATCAAGCGGCACGGACATTGCCAGGGAAGTGGCGTCGGTGGCCAAAGAAGTGCATGTGGTGGATCGACGGCTGTCGAAGGCGGTGAAGGAGGGAATGAAGGAGGTCGAAGAGATCGGTGTACACTTGGGGAACATATATCGAAGGCCGGACGTGCTCGGGTTTTTCCCGGGGGACGATGGCGAGGGGAAGAGCGTGGGCTTTGTGGATGGAAGTGTGTGTGACGGGGTGGACGTCGTCCTGTTCTGTACTGGATATTGTTACAGCATGCCATTTTTGAGTGGTGGGACTCTTGATGAAGAGATGAACCCGTCCTCGTCCTCGTCCTCGCTCCCCACTTCGGATGCACGATTATTGCGGATTAAGGACCGCGCTGTATTCCCCCTCTATCAACATCTCTTCCATGCTTATTTCCCTTCGCTCGTTTTCCTGGGCCTGTTGCATTCTGTGGTGCCTTTTCCTATGTTTGAGCTGCAAGCGAAGTGGCTCGTGCGATCCCTCCTGTCCTCTGCACAGCAAGAGCAAGGGAGGAGCGCTGGTACATCTTCCTCCCTTCCTTCCCCCCCCTCTCCTTCCCTTCCCTCTCGCCGCGCTCGTTTCCAATGGCTGGAGGAGGAGAGGCATCGAAGAAAACAACCTTTAACAGATAATTTTGTATCGGCAGCTTCAGGAGCGACTTCAACAACATCAACAACGGCGGCGGCGGCGGCAGCAGCATCATCATCGCCAACGGTACCACCACAGGTAGTAGTGCCTGAAGGACCAGCAGGGCCACCACCTGCAGCAGCAGCAGCAGCGACTGCAGCGACCACAGGACTCGGAAGGGACTGGTTCTACATGGGTCCCAACCAGTGGGCCTACAACCGCCTTCTCGCCACCCAAGCCCAATGTCTCACCCCAGAACTAGAGCAAGACCTGCAAATTAGAAAGGGTATATACGATGATGTGTCCAAACGACGCCCGATTTTTCCGGGAGGGCGGGATAGTTATCGCAAGTGTGAATATAGAATGGAGGAGATTAAGAAAGGATGGACGGTGATGGAGGGAGAGGAGAAAGAGGAGCAGCCTGCGAAAAACGAGAGGAAAGCCCAGTATTTGTGAAAGAGATAGCGAGATGGTGATGTATCAAATGAATAACACACCATTAGACCTATAAAGCAACAAAAATAAGACTAGAAAAGAACAACAAATACGGCAAAGAATCGTTATCACGTGCTTCCTGTTGTCCTACCGTCTTTTCTTCCTTGATATTTCTTCTATGCCGTATACCCTAATCATATAAGTATATATATGTATGTACCATATAAGTATATATATATATGTATATATTATACACATTTTCCCTGACTTGTCCACCGCCCTCCCCCTCTCTCACCATGCCTCCAGCTCCTTCTCCATCGCTTCAAACGCATCCTCCACCACCCGGAGTACCCTCCTCCTCATCCGCCCTTCCCCACAACACAACTTGAGCCGCACAAATCTACACGGCGCCCAACACCAGACACACAATCCCCCCTCCCTCCTCCCTCCGTCTTCGCCCCCCCAGTCCCACCAGTCCTCACACGGACCCGCCTGTAACTCACGATGGTGCTCATCCAGGGTCCTAAAAATTGTAGCGTACCCATACACTATCTCCCTCTCCTTCCTCTCATCCCCCGCAAACCCTGCCAAGTAGTTTCTCGTCCTCGCCATGGCCGGAAGAAGGGCCCGGGGGATGAAGGGGGGAGTGGGCGTAACACCTAAGAGAATCGGGAGGATATTTCCGTCCAAGATCGAATAGTAGGCCACGGTGGGGTCTGCCTCGGGGGAGGAAAGGAGGACATGAAATCCATGAATTACATCAGGGCGAATGGAAAATAAGGCCGCGGGGCGATAATAGGTATGCTGGATGCTCCTACTGCTACCATTGCTGGTGCGACTGAGGCGTCCTGAAGGAGGGTGTTGTTGGTGGAGGTGGAGGATTGCTGCTGCCGCGCCGCCGTGTGGGGGGGGAGAAGGTTGGGGGGGGGGGGAAGGCGGGCGGGAGGAGGAAAGGGAGTTTTCCATACCGAAGAGGAGGAGGATGGGTGTCTTTTTAAAAATGCTTATGTGCCTGCCTGTTTGAAGGGGGAGGGGGGAGGAAGGGGTGGGGACGAGAGGGGTAAGTAAAGGAATCATTCAGTCTAAGCGGAGGTAACGCATCATTTACCACCGTCCATATTCGCGGTTGACGCAGTCAACTTCATTCTTTCCTAACTCGTTTACGCCCCCCCCGCCGTCCCATGGCAAGTGTCTGTAGTCTCATTAGGCTTGATCTGGTGACACTAATAAACCGGGTACAAGAAAAGGATACAAAGGCCTATATGGCCACACAGAATGTTTGTATTGTCTCCGTGCTACCGTGATACTCACGCCTACCCCCAACGTTCACCTGCTGCACCGTCGTAGCATGAAGCCTCGCCTCATGACGCTACATCCAGGACTTCAAAAGTTGCCCTGCACATCGCATTCTCCCCCTCCCTCCCTTTCCCCCCCTCCTACGACGCCGTCGAATTTTCCCCACAAGCGCACCCGTCGCACTTCCCCTCCTTCAGTGCCACCTGCTTCTGCTCCTCCTCGGCCAAGCCCATCTGTCCCCTCCATACACCCTCCAGCAACTCTCCCTTTACAAGGTGTCTCTCCACTAAATCCTTGACAACCACCGGCGTGACATACCCCCACCAATCCCCCACTACCCTCCCTCCCTTCCTCCCTCTTCCCTCTTTCTCCCTCCTGCTGAAAGTGATCACATTCCCAGCATACGCATGGCCTCCAACATGACTGCAAGCTCGTACCGGACACTCAAATTCAAACACATCGTTATTCTCCCCTTCCTTCCCTCGCTGTAACGTAATCAATTTCCTGAACTCCCTGATCAAAAAAGGGCCCACCAACCCACACCTCTTATCCCTCTTTAAATGGCAGCACACAAACACATGATTCCGCGGTATCCGATCCATCACATCCACCCCCTCAATCCCCGCCAACCTACCCCTCGTCTCGGCCACCCGCTCCCCTAGACCCCCTCCCACCTCCGCGTCCTCACCTCCCTCCTCCGTCCCCACCAACAGAGCTTCCACCACAGCCTCGGCATTCTCCACAGTCACTCCGGTAATACACAATTCCTGGGGGAACACCAACAGAGTCCCGTCCTCGTCGCCTTCCTCCTCACTGCACTCGGCCACGTTCAACTTAGCCTTGCCTGTTGTAATTCCTTCCACGTGTTTCTTTAATGCAGCATGCAAGGCCTGAGGGAGGGTTATAGCAATACTCCCCTTTTCTCCATCCTCCACATTTTTAGGCCAATCAGTCGCTTTCTTCCATAAAACAAACACATGCGTATCATATTTCTTCACCGTACCCGCCAAGCACTTTTTACTGCCCATTTCCATGCGCCCCAAGCCGAATTTCGTGTCTGTCAATGGATCAAGCTTTGCCAGAATCTCTGCGTCTGACTCCTCGATTTTGACGGCTACGCCGAGTGCTCTCCCTGCTTCATCTGCCATGGACACCAGCACGGTTCGGGCATCTATGGGAGAGGTGAGCAGGCCTTGGGGGAAGGAAATGCGCACTAGACGAGGAGTGGAGGAGGAGGGGAGGATGACAGAGAGGTCCATCCCCGCCGTATCGATGCTGAGAATGCTAGCGGCGGTGGCGCTCGCCAGACCTGCGAAGTGCTTGGCATACAGGACAAGATGCGGCCTGTGGTCAGTATTCATGTGCGTGATAATCCGCTCGGCGGCCTCGCAGGGTAAAGGCTTTCCCTTTCGGTGGTGTTGCCACTTGAGCAGGCGCATGAGGAGACCTTGACGATGCAGCACTGTGACTAGTATTCCCCCTCCAACGATGGACGAGAGCACCAGCGCCAGGGATCGGGAGCTAGAGAGGGACGAAGACGAGGAAGGAGAGGAAAAGGGCTTCATGGGCGTGTGCTGCATGTATCGTGTAGGGCACAAGATGGGGGAAGTGAGGGAGGGCGGGCATATGGAATAAGTCATGGAGAGCAACGTCCTTGGACTCCTTCGATTTGATACTCAGTGATACTCGGGTTGCTAGAGACTGAGTTTCCTCAGCCGTTTTCCCCACGTACACAGGCAGCACCTCCCATGACTCTCATTCCTTGTGGGTCATAGCCCCCCTGGCAGTGATTTTAACCCCTCCCTTTACGCCCCAACACAGGCAGCAACGGACGCGCAGCGTCATCATGCTGCCAGTCGTGCGACGCACCGCCCGGGCCTTGCCCTTGCTAATGCCCCCCCGCCTTTCCCCCACGACCACGCCCACGTCGACCAGCACCATAATAGCCGTTCGACACTCCACCATCTGGCGCAAGGTGCAAGGTGCGATTCAAGAGCGGCAAGGCACCAAGGAAGAGGAGCAGTTCCAGTCGGAGCTCACCCGCTTGGCAAGTATGACCAAGTACGACTTACGGGCTTTCAAAGAAGCCATGGACAACGCGGAGAAGGGCTCATGGTTTTCGTGGGTGAACAAGGTGCCTGGCGTGAGGAGCATGCCGGAGGTAATGATGGGGGAAAGGTACAAGAAGATTTTGGGGGCGCTGACGGAGGAAGAACTGTCCAACCCAGAGCTGATTAAGTCGCGGGAGAAGCAACGCGTGGCCACGCAGAGTGGAGAGTCGGTGCAGGAGATCAATTTGTTACTGAATTTATACGAGAACTCACAGTCGCTGCACAAATGGGTGCGGCGGCGCGTGGCGGACAAGAAGGAATTGCCCAAGACGAGAAGTGAATGTCAGGTATTGATGATGGGGGACCCGGCAGGTATTTCCGTGAGTGCGATGCAGCAGAAACAGCAACGACGAGCCTCGCGACGAGGGAGCCGGTTGCCGTTTTAGAGTGAGGATCGAAAAGAGAGGTACGAGAAGAAAGAAAACAAGACGCACATTAGGAGAGGCGCTTTGGTAGCCTGAGTGGCAAGCGGGCGGGCGCCAACATAATTTAAAGTTTACTCTCCTAGGCTTTTTCGAGGGCAGTAGCGGCGTACCTAACATAAATTTCTTTCATTTGCCCTCATCCTGCTTCTCTTTTGCTTTTTAAGTTACAACGAATCAAACCAAGACCTGCCTCCCCTGCCCTCCTCCTACGCCATGCTTTCCATCGGACGACCCGGAAAATCGTTTTGAGATGCATATATAATGGTGTTTGCGATAGCACGGATACACATGAACCACTTACAGCCACTTACAACGTGTAGTCCAGTCCTGATCCAAACTCCCAATTCTCCACCTGCCTATCCCACCGATACCTCATCTTCGGCGACAGTCCCTCCCACCCCTTGGTCCCCTTCAAGGTCTTGAACAAAACTGTGTACACACACAGCATGAAAAAATGCCGGAACCATCCAAAAAATGCATCGCCGCCCACGTGAAAGAGCACGGTGGGGGTGTTGAAGAAATCTTCCTTGGCGATGCCGGCCATGGCTTGGAACAGAGGCCCTGCCTGGACGACGTCTTGGAGGAAAGGCTTGAGGACAGGGTCGCCCAATTTGCTCATGGACTTAAAGTTGTTGATCAGGCTACGGTTGATGAAATATGGCCTGGGATTGGCCCCGACTGGGACGGACATGGCGCGTTGGAACATCCAGGTGACCGAGAGAGAGGGCTGGTATGCATTGATGAGACCGAGCTCCTCTTTCGAGAGTGAATCAGTGAGAAGAGCATCGGAGAACGCCGATGTCAATCGTCGAATATGTCGAGAAAGCGAGCCAAAGCCCCCAAAGGACAGGGGCGATTGAATCCCAGAGGCATCACCAATTGCGCACAAACGATCAAACTCCGTGCGCAAGGGGCTGCTTTTATATGTAGGGAAAAAGTTGCAGACGGCGCGTTTGAAGGTGAGGGAGTCGATCCCACCGTCCACATGTTGATAAGCCGGCATGAGGTCCCAGTAATCCTGTTCCATGAGGACAAGGGAAGGGGAGAGTAAGAGAGGGGTAAGTGAATACGAGAGCAATTAAAGAAGAAAGGAGGAGAGATGTAAGATAATCTTCCCTCTTCCCCTCCCCCCCAAAGTCCCAGCTTACATATGTACCTCAAAACACTCCAGTATCGACGGACGCTCCGGCTTGGCATCGCAATACATAAACAAATACGTCGTCCGGTCCTCCTTCCCCGAGCTAGCAGGGAAGGCCTCCCAAAACCAATGCACCTGCGACTTGCCCTTATCAAGCGTTGGCGTGTTGCTATACAGCAAGTCTGCATACGTATTATTTTCGGGTGCAAAGCCCGAGGCCATCGTTCCCACAACGATACAAATCCCGTCCGGTTGCTGCCCAGCGCGCGATTGCCTGGAGATAGGGCTCTGATTCCCCATACAATCAATCAACAACCTCCCTGTTATATCCTCCATCCCCTCTCTCTCCAACTCAATTGCCGCACCATTTGACGCAATTTTCACTCCCTTGATGGGTGTGTTTTCTCTCACAACCCCCCCAGCCGCCAAAAATCTTGCTTGTGCCCGTGCAAGCAACACGGAGGGAGACACACCCAAGTGCAACACATCCTTCGTCCATAACGTGTACGGCTCGTCATTTTCGCCCACAAACCCCACCCGAATCGGATTGAAATCGATTCCAATCGCTGCTTCCACGTCTTCCTCGCTCAGCACCCCTTCCTCCACCAACTCCATCATCTCCTTCCTCGAAATATTCCATTCCTGCGTGCGTCCTTTTAAGGGACCCCTTTCCACAACACAAACATTAAACCCCTTTTTCTGCAATGCCGTTGCCATAAAAATGCCCAATGTCCCCCCAGCAATTACAACGTCGAATTGCGGCGTATTTGGTAAGAGGTTGTCAGTCTCGCGGACAAATGTTGGAGCCTCCTTGGCGGCCCGCCCCGTCTTGACCGCGTCCCACGCACGATCAATGGCCTGGAGGGTGGAAAAGGAAATTGAGGAGCCAGCTCCGCCTGACGCATCGGCATCCGCTACGATGCCGTCGAGAATACGTTTCGTTCGTGCTCCAAACGCCTCCTCGGAAGTGATTATAGTAGGCGTAGTGGCGGGCGTGGTGGTGGCATGCGGCGTTGGTAGCGTTCGTCGCGGGAAAGGCAGGAAGAAGGCGTGGGTAATACTGGCTATGGCCAGGAGCTGCATCAGCAGGCGCAGCAGGCGGCGGGGGAGGAGGGGCGGAGGCATTGTAAGACCACTTCGGGGTAAGTGAGTTGTAGGGCGTACGTCAGCATGTGAAGAGCATGATGATTATCTGTCGAAGCCATGTCGAAACACGGGCGATCGGATAAAGGATAAAGAAGAAATACGCCAGTTGCGGCGGCAACAAGTAATCAGGGCCTGGCAAAGTGCCGGGCCTGCTTCCAGAGTATGAAAGCAAAAGGCACGGCCTTCGTGCAGGTCGATTTCTACCCGACGCGGCGGGCGTACCATAGCAATATTGAGGCCTCCAGGGGGTCAGGTGTGGGATCTTTTTTCCAATTTTCTCGATACCAACAATTGATTGCCACTGACGCTTATTACCATCTATTTATACATACTAGATCTTTATTATGCCCGGGCTTCATTTCACGATGGCGTCTTCTTTATCATCAAATCCACCACCCACTCCAACCGACCCCCCTACCAGCATCAGTGAAGGACCCATTAAAGCTTCTTAGCATCGAGGAGAAAGGACCCGATGGCGCTGATGTGAGCTACCCGTGTGATAAATTTAAAGTAGACCCACAGATAAGTGACCTGATCTGCAAGATATACAGACATGAATTTCGCGTGTTGTGGCAGCAGATGGACCCACCGCTGGGGGAGCAGCAGCGATTGAACAAGGGCAACCTCCGAGCCCACATACATAGTAACAAAGTGCATGGCCTCCTCGTAGAGCGGGGTTATTCAATTATCTGAAGCCGGTGAATATGTCACAGCAGAAGCAACAGCAGCAGCAGCGGCGGAGGGGGCGATGGTGACGATGAGGAGGAGGAAGAGGAAGAGGAGCAACAACAGCAGCAGCTACAACCACCACATCAGCAACTGCTCATGCACTCATTATTTCTTGTATTGGCACATTCCTTTGGAAGCTCTGCACAGGCATTTGGCGGACCGGCCCCGTTGCATAGGGTATAGACCCCGACGGCTGGGGGGCTCCAAAACATATCAACTAGACATACCTCTGTCTCACTTCTACCCCAATACCTCCAAATTCAAAATACGGTTCGACCATCGCCAAGGCTTCCGACAGGGGATGGAAGTTGCGCTACTCTCCCAATGAAGATCTATCTTAGATTCCTGCGCTTGTCATCGTCCTCTGGGTTATGGCACTGTCTTAAGCAGCATGATGGAAGGAGAGCAGGTGTTCAAACGCCTGCGAAGGGGACGGGAGAATCTGAATGGAGTGAGCGTGATGCACATGACCAAGGAATTTATGGTGGTTTGCGCTATGGCATAGAGAGGAGGCGGCTGCTTAGCGCTCCAGCCCCCTTGTAGCGTTGGGAATGTGCTAGCGGGAGAATATGGGAGACAATAAGCATTTGATTACAACATTTTTGCATGTGTGGGTTGCTACTCAGATACTCCATCATGGCCTCCAGGGGTCGGTCTAGGTTCATGTCACTCATTTTGTGGGGGGCCTTGCGTAGATCCGTAACCGACCGACTAACAACCCCATCCCCAAAAGACAGTCGAGTAACAATATGAGTTTTTTTTTCTTTCATCCTATTCTCTGCTTTAGCATTGTACATATTCTTTCCCTATCACATACAGTCATCGCCTTGACTGCCCCCCCCCTCCCCCACTTACCCCTCCACCTCCACCCCCAAGCCGGACATTGTGCAGCTCATCTCGATACGCATCTCGTTCTTTTTGCCGCATGAGCACCTCATTCCTCAAATTCTTCACCTCCTTAGCCAGAATCTTTTTCTGCTGCCGCCATTGTCCCTCATTCTCCTCCGCCCTTCGTCGTTCAAAACCCAACATGTCTTGCAACATCCTCACTTGCTCCTGCCACTGCGCCACCTCCCTCCTCGCCTTCTCCTCCACCTCAATCAACCTCCCCACCGTCGTCTTTAAGCCCCCTTCCAATTCCTGCACCCTGCCATCCAAAAAACCAATTACCTCCTGATCTACCACCCTTTGTCTCTCCTTGTCATTCTCCACCTCTCTCGCGCTCTTGACCTCCTTTTCCGTCTCAGACAACTTCCCAACCAACAGATCCCTCACACCTTCTGCTTGTTCCAACCGTGCACGTACATCCTCATTCTCCACCTGGAATTGAACCACTAAAGCCTCCATTTTCTTGACTCGCTCGGTCAAGGCTAGAATCCCCTTCAATTCCGCATTCGTCAATTTACTAGCCATCGACGCGAGAGGTGGGGCACCACCACTACTGGTGGTCCCGGAGAAACTGCTACGGGTCTCAATAGGAGAGCCTAATAGGGAACGGGCCATGGCACCAGCGCTGGAAGGGGGAGGTAAGAGAGATGAGAAGGACGAGGAGAGGACATCGGCGGTCCCCCCTAGGTAGTTCTTGAGGAAGGAAGAGGAAGGAGAGAGGGAAGGGATTGCTGGGTTAGAATCCGATGCAGTTGCTACAGTAGCAACGGCAGTGCTGGTGGTGGGAATTGCCTCTTCGTCCTTCGCTCGCTCTCCCTCGTCCCCGTCCTCGTCCTCGTGCTTATGTCCGAAAATCAATCCGATCCTCTCATTAAACGCCTTGCAGACTTCAGACATGGCCAGCACATCGGAAGCGTTCATAAAGCTGAACACACGTAGAACTAATGATTCTTCTAAAGTGGTGATGATTTCATTGAGGGTGTGGAGAGATGGAGGCGTGGGCAGGGACGGTGGTGGTGATAGTGGTGACGGTAGGGAGGACTTAGAAGGACTGCTGCTTCTGTTCGTAGCACCATTCGCATCACAAGCATCATTCGTAAGTAAAAGTCTCGATCCTGCTGCATCATTTCTTGATGTACTCCCGGCATCTTTTTCGGCGTCCGCCGCCCTCAACCGCTCCTGAGCCTCGTTTAACAACTGTTTGGTATGCTCCAACTCCTTCTCCAACGTCGGCACCTTCCGAGAGACTACCGCCTCGTTCCGTAGTTGCGTGGCGCGTAATTCCTTTGAGACACTCAGGAGGTTAGCGACAAATTGATCGCGGACCTGGCGGGCCGTCTTTTTCAACGCTAGTGATTCTGTAACATGTTGGGCTTGGACTGCTTCGAGTTCTCCGATGGCCTGTTGCAAGCGTAAGACCTTGGCATGTTCGGCTAGATATTGAATCCGGGAGCATTCCATATCGTTGACTAGCTTCCAATGCTGTGTGGGGTATAATGTGGGTGTGAAGGAGAGATTTGGGTGAGTGTGTTGCGCAGGAATGCTGCTTCTCGTGTTCCCCTCCATGGTACGTACACGTACACACGTACCTCGATCGTGGCCAGCATCTCCTCCATGACGCCTACCACCTCATTGCGCACATTTAGCGCCTGAAAGGCCCACCGGAGGCCAGCCCCGGCATATGCGGTCGTCATGCTATTATTGCTGCTGTCGCGCTGCTGCTGCTGCTGAACTTGACTTCCTATGACCAGGCCACCTGAGATTTTGGCCCAGAGCTACGAATTCTCCTCGTCGCAGTACGTGAAGAGTATCCTTGGGCCTACCTATTAATGCGTGGGGATTGTGAATGTGAATGAACTGCTTAATTCATCGAGATGGAGAGACAAAAAAGCAGGCAATAATAAACAAAAATGCCCTCATTCACACATGGCGGCTTTCCTCGATTCAACATGTACGGAGGTATGCATTATATTTTTCTTTAACTACTTAATTTATGATCTACAACCATACATTTTATGGTTATTGTAATTTATTCTCTTGTTCCTCCATGACCCCTTTGCTACTCCATGTCTCTCATTTGCGGCTCGTCCTGTTTTATCCAATCCCTACCACCAGATCAGGTGCGACAGCGGAATGAAAGGATCACCTTTGTATGTGTGCGTAAGTTTTGCAGGTAAATTTGATATTCTGAGGATGCCCACTCTTGTTTGCTCTCTTCTGTCCGTCCTCAGTCCATCCCTCTCTCCCATTTCCAAACCCCATCAACGTACCTTCGTCCTTGGTATCACTGGCTAGCCGCTCCAACTCGAAAATATGCTTGCCTGCAGGGATTTTCCGATCCGAAATATAGCACGGTGCGTCCACAAATGGCGTCCCTGCAGTCTTGGCCGCCTCAGTGTCCAAACATCTGACCACCTCATCATCTATCTTCCATACCGTCCCTTCCTTGCACAGGTACGCATTCCCGGGGGCCGAGCACACCACGAAGTAATTTTCCGTGGTGCTTTCAAACTCCAATTGCAGTGGACCCGCGTTTTTGTCCCCTTCGATGATATACTTCCGATCAAGGTAATTCCACCCATTATCCAGCATGTGGTCGACCGCTGCCACGTCACAAAAATACAGTTGCTCGTGCCATGTCTTCACCGCATTCGTTCTCGCCTGCTCCGAGTCCTTAACAAACGGGACTTCCTTTGGGAAAATCACCCGCTCCATCAACCCGCCCCCCTCCCGTGGCTCAAAACTTGTCGAGCACTGCGCCAATTCCCCACACAACTCTGGTTGGCATTGCGTCGGCGGGGGCACCACCAACTTCTCCGGTAGTAACGACGATAGATCTGCCTCTTTCGCCGCAATTTTCTCGTGCACTCCGGCCAAAGCCTTTTCAAAAAAACCCAGGTAATTCCACGCAAGAATCTCAGCCCTAAACCGGTGGCCATGAGGTCCCGGGTGCCATCCCGCGGGCCGGTCGGTAACTTTATCCTTGAGGTAGAACGTCCCATACTGGTACTCTGGCAAATGGTCCAGAAACATAAAGCTTTGCATAAGCTGATTGGTCGCAAACGAGAACCCATCGTCAATATACCAGTCCATTGCCGCCTTTTTCCACGGTGCGGGGGGAGTATTCGTCCTCTTCTCAAGCACCTCGCCTTCCTTGGGCTTCCTCTGCCCCTCCCCAGGATCACATATCAAGATATGCGGCTGGCCTGGCATCAAGATTGCCGACCTGATAAATTGCTCTATCTCCATATCTTCATTTGCTCCCGCCATCATCCCAAACTCCCACATGGTCACATCTGCATCCTGCCCCGCAATCTCCCCCACACAGAAATAAGAGGGATGAATCGGATTCCATCCCATCGCATGATTCCTCACCACCAATTCCACCCCCGCGGCTGTAAAAGCCTCTTGCATTAATTGCCCCCACACAACAGGAAATGACTGATTAAACAGATTATCATGCCCCGCCGTTACACTCGTCCCCATCACCCCGATCACAAACTTCCCCTGCCCCAACAAGGCCCGATTAAATTTCTTGGTCAAGTGCTCCTCATTCCACACGTCCACATGCGGGAAAATTGTCTCTGAATTCGGCATCCTTGCGTCCCATAACGCCTTCCTCGCCGCCGCTACGGCAGCCTGCCCTTTTTCCACCGTTTCAAGGAACGAACGAGGGTCTTCCGCCCAAGGGAAAATTGCTGGGTCGTACAGAGGAGGACCGGTAGGCTTGCTATCGGTTAATGCAGCGAAACCCTCCTTGATCTTACCGAAGGTCTCGGCCACGGAAGGAAGGCCTGGCGAGGTCTGGTTGGTCCCCCAGTATTCATCCCGGATAACGGGACCTAATTCGAAGGAGAGGATGGCGATAAGACCAAGCAGGATGACGGTCAAGAGCAAGTTGAGAATGACGGTGGCACGGCAGCAGGTGGATGCAGAGGGCGGGGAACCTGTGGCCGACTCCACATCCGGTTGGCGGGTGGCGGCGGATTGGCGGTCCCTGGACGCGGCGGCGGCGGCCAGGTCTTTGACCCCGATGGTTGAATCGTCGAGGAGAGGGCTCAGATCGTGGGGGAGCCCGTCGTCGTTGCGAGCTTCCTGGGGTCGGGTGGATGCCGGGGGCGTGTGAGGTGTGTGTGTGTGTGTGTGTGTGTGCAGGAGGATGGTGACGATGTATGGCGTCGGGGGAAAGATGGCCTATTATTTATTAAAATAACAGGCGAGTGATACGAGGGTGGGAGGCCTGCTGCATACCTGCCTCCCAACACATACAATCTTTCCAGCACAGTTACCTCGAGGATGGATGATATATCTTCCGAAGGCTCTTCGTTGGAGGGCCGCCGGGAGGCATCCTGCTCCTCTGTGGCCACAGGCAGGTAGTTGTGCGATGCCATCCTGTGTGATGGGGGGGGAAATGGAAGGAGAGATTACTACAAGTACTGGGACGCGGACGCCAACATATCGAGGCAGCGTTGGCTGTACATATATTTATACGAAGAAGAGCGGGGACGGTGTGCAACATAGATAAGGACATCACAATCAGATGCCCGCTTTCGAAGAAGGCCCATGCCTGGCGAAGAAATTCAAAATGTGGCAGCTTTGGCTAGCGTGCTTTCCTTGGCACACATGGCAAGACAGAAGCGCGCCAAGTTGCGGAGCAGCGACAAAGGATGAAGGCGCGGAGCTCGTGGGAAAGGTAAGAAACCATGTCATGCGAAGAGTGAGGAATGGTTAATGGCTTCGGACAATCGGCTTCGGATCGTGTCGAAAACTTTGTTCCACCAAATTGAGGTTTGTGAAGAACAGTCGGTCAAACTTATATTTTAAGCTTCCCCCACAAAATTTCTGCTTCTACGACACCATAGACCCCAAAATTGATATACTCAAATACAAAATTTGCCTGTTAGGTTGGGAGGATGGTCCAGTACACCTACCCCCAGGGTAGCTAGCTGAAGGGGTACATGGACCGGGAAACCAGTCGCTTAGAACAAATAACAATAACAAAACAAACAAAATAACAAATTTAACAACAACGAGGAAGGTCATCATAATATCTGCTTAGCTGTTTAGGTCTACCAATTGGCGTCCTGGCAAATTATCTTGCTGCCTTCCGCGCAAATCGCCAAACCGTGCATTCTTCCCCGTTTGTCGTTGGGGGTATTAAATTCATGACGCTCGATTATGTTCCATAGTGTGGCCCCGCATGCAGGTCTCAAACTACAGAACGGCGACTCTTTTACACACCAATATGTATTAGTTGCATTCATTGTGATAACGTATGGCTACCTCTCAAGAGCACAAAGAGTGGCGTCCCGAGGATGAGGTGCCCTCCTCACGCCCCACAGCAAAACATATCTCACAGAAATAAGGACCAACAACGGCGCACAAATCCAATCACTCGGTCTTGGTCGTCATCTCCTTCATCCTCCTTCTCCTCACCATGCCTGCTGCCTTGTCCTCCACCGCCAGCTCGACCGCCCCCTCGAGCGGGGCCAACCCTTTCCGGGATTTGGCACTCGCACAGCAGCAGCAAGAGGGAATCGCTGCCGCAGCCTCCGATCCACTACGGTATCACTGGCTCAAGCAGGATAGCATTCGACCAGGTGCTGCTTGGACGCCTTTGCGTAAAAGGGACAGTGCTGCGCTCGAGGCGGCGCTAGCAAAAGCTGAAACAGCTTCTTCGGGTGGGGGAAATGCCGAGCTGCCGGTCTCCGTGCTGGTAGAAGGGGGTCGGTACCAAGTGAACATGAAGGAAAGGCGACTGCATGCTATATATTGGGACAAGGACGAGCGGCAGGTGCTGCGGTCATCATGGTTCTCCAGACCAGCCACAAACTTACCGGGAGCCGGGGGCTTTGTCCCGTACGGAGAAGCCGACGCGGCAGCGATTGAGTCCTTGTACCAAGACGTGCTCGACGAGACAGTGCGCTCCTTGTCGGCAGGCTCCTTTCTGGAGACGTCCTCCTCCTCCTCCTCCTCCTCCTCTTTTCCTTCTTCCTCCTCCTCCTCCTCCTCCTCCTCCTCCTTCTCAGCGGGAGGCGATGCCCTGGGCGAACATTCCTCGGGGGCTGGCGCACACACCACTACAACGACAGCTTGCAGCGGTGGGGGTGGTAAGAACGTGATATTACGAAAGGAATTGATATTGGAAGACAAAATTCACAAGGTGGTCATCACCGTCAAAGACGTCACCACCTCTGGCGTCGACAGCAAGCAGCACCGGCGTGGCAGCACCGCGAGCACGGGGAGCGGGGACGGCAGCACCGGTGCAGGCGGGGCTTCCGTTACCCTCCCCTGCTCGGCCTATGCCGTGAAGACCTTGCCCGGGATAGAGATTCAGATGCATCAGCAGCGCGTTTCCTACGGCATAGGCGTGCTGCACAACCGTGTGATGCGGCGAGGCTACGTTGACGAAACGGTGGCGCAGACAGGGAAGGCAGCAGCCGGCACGCCCTCTTCGCCACTGGAAGTGGACGAGCTGGAAAAAGACAATGACCTGGACCGGGAGCCAGACCACCTGTGTTTTGTGGTGCATGGCATAGGGGAGAAGATTTGGAGCTCGGACAAGGTCCAGGGCATGCTTAGTCTTCGGGCCTCGGTGGAGCAGCTGCGCGTCAATGCCTTGGCCCAGCGTGTAAAGCACCTCGAATCGCTTTCACGCGCTTCAGAGGACTGCCCTACAGGTGAAAGTACGACGACAACAACAGCAATAGCAACAGCAACAGCAGGGGCCCTGGGCGAAGGAGCGGGCAAGTTGACGAGGCAAAAGAAAACCCGCACGGAGTTTCTCCCCATCGAGTGGTTCGATATCTTGAGGGGCGACACCGCAGACGAGCAAGGAGACGTGATGCAGCGCATTCAGCGCGTGACCCTCGACACGGTGCCTCTCTTCCGGCAGCTCGCGAATGACTGCGTTCTCGACGTCCTTCTGTATATGAACCCTCGTTACCGGCAGAAAATAGTGACCGCCGTGGCCAACCGCATCAATGCCGCGTACGCCTTGTTTTGCGAGCACCATCCGGGTTTTCATGGCAATAAAAAGGTATCGGTCATCGGCCATTCCCTTGGCTCTGTGGTTCTCTTTGATTTGCTTGCACATCAGACGTCAGCCCACCAAGAGGACGAGCCCCTCCTGTCGCCCACGGACGTGCACATTGACTTTCCCCTATTGACCTTCCCAGTGGATATGTTTCTCACGCTCGGCTCACCAGTTGGTTTGTTTTTGTGCGTGCGGGAGCAGGAAATGCCCCCCGATTTCCGCTTTCCTACCACAACCCGTTTCCTCAACGTCTTCCATCCCTTGGACCCTATTGCCTATCGGCTGGAGCCCCTCCTCCAGCCCGCCCTTTCGCAGCTGCCTCCTGCGTTAGTTCCCCATCATGAGGGTGCTGGCAGCAAGACATTCGTCACAAAAGCGCGGGAACAGAAGCGGCTGGTCTCGGGCTCGCTGTCCGCCTTGTCTTTGAGCGTCTCGGCGGGCGCTAAGAGCTTGATGGGCTCCCTTTCCAGCCTGACCATGACCAAGCCTGCATTTTCCCCTGGCGGATACCAGGAGATGCTCACACTGGATACAAGCAACAAGAATGGAGCTGATCTTATAGGCATGAGCCCGCCTGTTGGCATCGTGGAGGATGAGGAAGTCGCCAAGGAGGTGCCAGACGTGGCTTCTTTGCGTATTAATAACGGACAACGAGTGGACTATGCACTGCAGGAGATGGTGTCGGAGCAGATCAACGAGTACGTGTCTTCGATTGCCGCACACTCTTGCTACTTTGCCTCCCCCGATGTGGCCTACTTTATCACACAGCTGGTGTACGACAAGGCCGCTTCTGGCGACACGGGGATCCCGGATATCACGGACGGTGATGGAAAGGAAGTGATGGCGAGCGAAAAGGAAGAAGGAAGATAGTCTTGCATTTTCTATGGAAAGAATCGGCAAGAAAGAGAGAAATCTTGTGACTTAGAAAATGCGTTATGTCTGGATAAGGCGTGTAGGTGGGTGACATCCAGCCTCCGCCTTTTCGATAGGAGGGGAGGATGATGCAAAAAGAATGTAAGAAATGGACTACACGACTGACATGGTGAACGTACGTGCTTGCTTTCTCTTGTTTTTGATGTTCTCATTAGTTTCTACCTCCTGTGGCCTTCTCTTGCAAGGGGCCTTCTTAATGAAGTCTGGGGTGGTAAAACTGCGGCATTTTTTTATCCTATGATCCTATAATACCAATAGATCCAATATACCAATATATCAAATATCTATCATATCATATCCGCATGTGTATATATCCGCACGTTCCTTCAAGCATGTTCCCAATTGGCAGGTTGACTTTCTCCCGCACAATCTCGGTACTGTATGACCACCAGAGACGAGTGAATGCCTCTTTCGTTGACATTCATAGAAGCAGAACACAGCATCAATGAGCACGGAGGACGGTGCCTCCGAAAGCAAAAGGATGAAGCGGCGGGCCGTCAACAAAAAAGGGTGGAACCCGCATGCTACTCCTCCGCGAGACAAGCAGCTCAAAGAAGAGGAGGGACAAGAGGAGGACAGCCCGACTTTGCCTTCCTTTCGTAAGACATCTGTGCAGGCACTGCAAGAGCTCTTCGTCAAGGCCAAAGCAAACATCAACGGAGAAAGTGGAGTGCAGCAGCCGGCAGACTATCTGCGTCGATTTGCCGAGGAGGTGGAGGAAGCAATCTTTGAGCAGTACGGGAGCATTTCCAACCCGTACGAATCAACACGCGCATACGGCAATCAAATCCGTACTCTAAGGTACAATATTCTCCAAAATAAGGACTTGCAAGGTCGCATAATAACAGGCGGCCTCAATGCTATGACCATTGCACGTTTGACCCCCGAAGAAATGCTGACGACGACCGCGCGGCTGGAGCAGCATGAAAAAGAGGCCAAGGCGTATGACATGCAACGACTGGATCGGCATCTTGCACCGCAGGTGGGGATAGGGAATACATGAGGAAAGAAATCGACATTTTTAAGAGGATCATTTATAATGTTTCATTGTCAGTATATATCCCATCCAGTCAGGTGATATCCCATCCAATCCCGCACCCACACAGGTGGAAGAAGAGCTGGCGGCCCGTATGGCAGGAGGAGGATTGACATGTCCCGTGTGCGACTCGGATAAGGTTGGTATGATGCATCGTCACAACGCTTTGGAAGAAGAACAGCAACGACAGGTGGAGATGGCTTGTAATGCTTGTGGCGCAACTATGGCACAGGAGGAGTAATAACGAGAGGGGAGCAACATAGAGAAAAGCAAACATACATAAGCCAAGAGGGTCTGTCAATTTCTCAGCACAGGAATAAAGGCAATGTCAAAAAACAAGAGCGGAAAAACAAAAAAACCGACATTTCGACAATCTATACTTTTTTCCCGAAATCGGTCACTCAAGGATTGACCCGCCGTGTCAACCACTCTTCGCTTGTCGCTGCACACTCTGCTTTTCTAGTGTCTCCTTCTTTCCCTCCTTTTCCCTGCCGCTGTTTATGCACCATCCGCACCTGCGGGTTGGGCCGTAATTGTAGGTGGTCCACCCTCGAGGGATGAAACAACAACAACACAAAAGTATCTGGCGGAGCCGAAGATGCTGTGGGTGGAGGAGGATTGAACAAAGCCATCCTCATTTCCTCCGTCATGCTGTCCTCTTCCTGAGGGGCACCTGGAAGAGGCCAAATAAATTGCAACCGGGCATTATCAGAGAGTGCGGCCCATTGAGCTTCACGAGCATCCGCGAGTGCAGCATCACTCTCCCCTGCCATGACGAGCTGACATTTACCGGTCAGACGAAATTGTTCCCTGGACTGAACAAAATACCAAGATAGCTCACCGAAGGGGTTTGCTCGCAAGTCTTTTACTTTCTCGCTTCGGCTATCAGTTATGACTTTGAGCGTGGTAGTGTTGTCATAGAAAAATCCGCGGAAGACGACCCACCGAACGTGAGGGCGGTATTTAGAACATATGTTGTCACTTATGACATCTTCTTCATCGTCTTGGTCCGTGGAGGCTTCACGCTGACCAATTGTAGCCAATTGCATGAAGCGCGAGTGCATGTCGGCCTTGTTTTTTTCCAGGGCCAGGTCAAGGGCTTGGACCCACCGATGTGGCGACGTCGATGTAGTATTAGAGGAAGCGATTGAGCTGCTGTTGCCCGTAATGATGCTTCCGCCACTGCTGCTGCCAACGTCGCGGAGACCCTCGGTACTGCTCCTACCTCCGGTGGAAGTCACGGCCGCCATGAGCACAGAAGATGATGACACGGTCAATCTACAAAGAAGGAACGCCTTGGCTAGGGAAAAAAGAACCAACAAATGCAATCTACGGCGCAGCGTCCTTGTTTGCCGTGAGGGTGGTGTGTGTGGATGGGGAGGTGGGGAGGTAGGGAGGTCAAGAAATAGATTTCCTTTCCATTCGAGCCGTACTCACCTGCACAAGAAGTGGTGAACCTGTGGCAAGGATACCGCAAGCATTCAAGCGCCTATACCGTGTGTGGGTATGGAGAAGGGGCGTGAGAATCGGTGTCTAAATTACATGCGATTCGCCAGCCTCAACGGACGAGTCAAGGATGTCGATGATGCTGAAATCTCACCCTATTACGCACACAGGGATGGCTAAGTCTTCCACAGTCACCGACGCTACCCGCAGCACGGACGGTCTTGTCTTGCTGGCTCAAGGTGCCGAGGCCCGGGTTTTTGAGCTGCCATCGTTCTTGGGAGGCCGCCCCGCCATAGTCAAGGAGCGATTTGCCAAGTCCTATCGCCTTCCCGTGCTCGACTCCAAGCTGACCAAGCAACGCACCGTGGGTGAAGTCAGATGCATGCTGCGGTGCGCTAAAGCAGGGGTACATGCGCCGTGCGTGTACATGGTGGACGCGCAGGCCTCACGGATTTACATGGAAAAGATTGAGGGGCGGACACTCAAGGCATTCCTGAGAGATGAGTACGATGAAGCCACGAGAACCTACTCTTCCGTAGCCCACGCCTTAGTCAGGGAGCTTGGCACGGCAGTGGCACGAATTCACAATGCCGAGATGGTACACGGGGACTTGACCACGTCCAACTTTCTAGTGGTGGGCAAAGACGACTGTGAAGGGGAAGGGCAAGTCTTACCCCTGCACAAGCTCGTGGCGATCGACTTTGGCCTGGGGTTTTTGCAGCCTTTGCCGGAAGACAAGGCCGTGGACCTTTATGTTTTGGAACGGGCTTTTGTCTCGACGCATCCCAATTCACAAGGATTGGTCGATCTGGCGATGGCAGCGTATGAGCGGAGTTCTCCTTCACATCGCTCGGCCTTGGTGCTTAAAAAGCTGGAGGACGTACGACGGCGGGGACGCAAACGAGACATGTTTGGATAGAATCAATCATTGAAGAGTAGTGTAAATATCCACAGATGCGATAAACTAAGAAATAATCTACGAGCAACAATTGAATGAGCACGGAGCGTGATTTGCTTTGAGGGAGCCATGTCAAACAAATGCGGCGCGGGTTCCGTGATCCCCATGTCTGCCCTACTTAAGTGCCAATGTAGTCATGACGTTTTCGGGTGAGGGGTTTCAATCTCAATAGCTGTTGCTGCTGCTGCTGCATTTTTTACCATGTTATTTCATAACATTACCACCATACCTCCTGCATTTTGGGCTTGTACTGGTAATTGGTAATCATTTCCTATCATCACTCACTTGTAGGTAGCTTGCGGAATCTGGCAGAAGAAGGAGTGGCAAGCATCAGAAGGGCAAGTGTAAGTCATGATGAATTATGATGTAGCGATGAGAGTAATCGTGGTATTTGCTTGTGCGGGGGTGGGGGAGAGGGGGGAGAGGGCAGCAAGGGGAAGCAAACAAAACAGTGGCTAGTTCAGGGACGCAAAATGAGCGTTTTATTCATATTGAAGGCTCGCCTGGCTCTCTCATCATGATTGCCGCTCTTGTTACAAGTAAATCTCTTAAGGGAATGTTACCCTCCCCTTTTGGACGACTGGCGCACTCTTTCCGTCTTCCCCTTCACTTCCGCCGAACACCTTCACTTACAGCGTTCCTCCACATCCAAACTCCACAGATGTTGAACAAGGGGCAAGACGCTGGCACTCCACCCCCTGCCCACCCCAAGGCAAAGAGCAAGAAAGAGGATGAGCATGAAGAGGAGGACATCGGCAACGGTAGCGACGCAAGCAGTGGCAGCAGCACCTCGAACAGCAGCAACAGCAGTGGTAGCAGTAGTGGCCCATCCTCATCCTCCTCTACATTTTCCACATCCTTGGCGTCGCGATCGCCGCCCGGCTCCGCCAAGATGGGGAAGCACCGAAGGCGGAAGAGAAAGGAAAAGGAAAAGGAGGAGGAGGAGGAGGAGGAGGAGGAGGAGGAGAGGCTCAACGGACTTAATCGCCTTGATAGCCATGGGGTCAGTCGCAGCCGCAGGAGGAGTCCTGTAAGAGAGATGGGAGAATCCCGGAAGGACAAGAAGAAGGGGAATAGGAGGGAGGAGGAGGTGGATGAGGAGGAGGATTGGAAGAAAGCAATCACTGCTGGGAAGAAGCGTAGCCGAAGCCCGAATAGGGATGGAAGGAAGAAGATGAAGAAGGGGGAAGATCGTGAAAAGGACTGGGATATTATGAAGAGTGAGAGACGGCGGCGGGAGGAACGGGAGAACAGGCGTCGCAGCCGAAGTCGAAGTCGAAGTAAGGAGCGGGAGGAGCGACGAGGACGTGAAGGAGGGCGGGAGGGAGGACGTTCTGACCGTGATCGGCGTTTAAGGGGCGAACACCGTTCGGAGGATAGGAGGGATCACCACAGGGATCAGAATGATCAGCACGGAGGAGGAGGAGGAGGTGGAAGGTGGGGATGCCGCCCTGGTCGCGACCGTTTCGGCCACCCTACTCGATATGGTGGGTGCGATGGCCGAGGGGGTGATGAAGGAGGAGATAGGGGGGAAGGAAGTGGGGGAGGGGGGAGGCACCAGCAGTACGGTGTGGATGGCGGCGGCTTTGGGGGTGGGGGTGGTGGTAGCGGACGTGGGCGTGATGAGAGATGGCACCAGCAATATGCACGTCGTCCTCTTCCGCCTTCCTCCCCCCCCACGCCTCCTCCTTCCCCACCAAAACCAAAGCGCTCGGGTATTTTTCAATACCTTGCCGATGTCCCTGGAGTGACCCTTCCTTCCTCCCTCCCTCCCTCCCTCCCTCCCTCTGCTGCATCAGCTGCGCCGTCCGTCAGTGGAGGTAGAGAAGGAGGAGGCGTTGCTGCGTATTCTAACACCTTCGGCGTGCGGGATAATCACCGAGGAGGAGGAGGAGGCGGAAGAAGAGGAGGAGGAGGAGGAGGAAAAGAGGGAGGAAGATATTGGGGATGCGCACGAGAAGGCGGCAGACATCGGGAAATGGAGAAAGAGGTGGACGGAGAAAGGGGAAGAGGAAGAGAAGGCGACCGGGGCCGAGGAAGAGAAGGAGGGCGGGAGGGAGGGAGGAGGTTACAAGGAGGGGAGGTGGTGCGGGACGGCTATTCCAAGGGCATTCATGTCGACGAAGCGCCAGAAAGGGCAAGGCCGTATGCCTGTGACGTGAGTGGGTGTGAGGTATCTTTTGCGATTGCCCCTGACTTGTGCGATCATTTGATGAGGGCGCACGGAACGAAGAGACACCCTAGTCAGATCGTGGCCAGACAGGTCATTTTTTAGTCCTCGTGCCCTCTCGCCCTCCCTCCCTCCCTCCCTGCCTGCCTGCCTGCTTCGTGTGCCATGCTGCAGAGAACTGGATGTAGTGGAAAAAGCGGTGCGGGAAAGGCATGGGCGAAGGTAGGATGTATGGGAGGGAGGCTATCGCGGGAGATATGACGAGAAAGGAAAGTCGGGAGACTCAATCGAAAAAAAAAAAAGCAACATCTACAAACATCACCAATATCGTGCACCTCTTTGTCTGTGTCATGTATAACAATCCCAGTTCTTCATGTTCGTGTCGCTGTCTTCATCGTTGTCGTCACCGACATCAAAGCCGACTTAGTGTGGCCCTTGACGACGACTCCTCAGTGCGGCGCGTCTCAATGAATGAATACAACGATAAGATTGCTCCGTGTACGTTCTCATTGTGTCTTTGTTTCTGCTCCGTCTATCAAGGGGTCTTACACCACCGCTTTCTGTCGAGTGTACTCTCTTTCAATTCTGCTCATCTATCTTACATGTCCTTACCCCCCCATCCTTCCTCCCTTCCTTCCCTCCTTCCACCTCAGTGTGCTACTTCCTTCTTGATTGTGAAAATTTTTTCATGTCCTTTTCGATCTCCTTCTGAAAAGCCCCTAAAAACCGTCCAGCCACCCCCACCTGCTTCTCTGCCTCCTTAGCAATCTTTTCACTGTGAGCGGCTCCTGTGATTTTGGCCTTCTCGACGTGATCCGCCGTTCGCAAAGCAAAGCGTTGGAAGGACCGATTGTTGGCCAGTCCTTTGACGATCAATTCGTTCGCGATGTAGTTGGCAATACGAAGAAAAAATCCGGACATGGTGCTTTGTGCTTGGAGGTGGTAGGCTTGTCGATGGGAACTTTTAAGGGTTGCGTGGCGCTCTTGTTACGACGAAGCGAAGGAAGGGCCTGCGCTGGACAGCCTTTGCAAGGCGTATGATGATCCTGGTTCCGCCTGCGGCTACGAACGTGGCCTGTCACAAAAACAGGATTTAGAGGAGGGTGCGTTCAGTGACTTGCTTTGAGTGTATGTAATTGTGTACTCGTAGCCAGCGCATGCAAAAAGGATGAGCAGCCCCCAGGGCGCGTCGCCTGCTGGCGACGACCTCCCCACCTCCTTCCTATTCCACGCCTGGTATTGAACCCCATCCCCCCCTTACACAGGCAGCGGTGTACAACAGCAGAAGCAAAAGGTCAAGTCTTAGACGAGATTGCACGAGCCGCACCAGATCTCCCGCCATGATGCTCTGAAAAAGGCAGCGCCGCACCATCATCGTAAGGTAAAAATTAAAAAAACGGACTCCCGTAGGGAGCGAAGGGAAGGAGTGTCAGGGTGGTGGTGATTCTAGTGCCGGCATCATTCTACGAGCAGCACACGTACCCTGCGCCTTCATCACGGATTCAGTGCGCTCAACAAGCTGCCGCTGCAAGCTGCCGCAGCGGTAGGCCTCGTCTGCTCAGAGTAGCCGCCACCAGACGATTTCTTAGCCTTTCCACGCACTCCGATTACACACCAGGCATACCATGATCGACGAGCCCAAGAACTCAACCCCGACCCCCACCAACGGCATCAACATAAACAACGACCTTATCCTCCGATTGCTTCCTTCCTTCCCCGCCACCCGCTCCGCTGATGACGAGCTTCCCCCACATCTCTTCCCCCTCTCCTCTTCCTTTCAGCCTCCCATCCCTTCCTCCTCTTCCTCTGCCTTCCGGGGTACCAAAAGCCCCCCAAAATCCTTGCATTGGGCCATGGCAGGACTTATTCTCTTCTCTTTTACTGCGCCGGGTGCCTTGGTCAGCGTTCCCTTTGCAATTGGTACCACTGGGTATGTATTGGGCATGTTGGTGTTGTGTCTTTTTACTGCAGCTACCTGTGGTGGGTGCTTGATGCTCTTGGAGATTTATCTTGCGCATCCGCACTGTCAGAATCTGCCAGAGCTGGGGTCGGTGGCGATGGGTGGGAATGGTAGGTGGGGAAGACGGATGGCAGCGACGGCGCAGTTGTGTAATTTTGTGGGGTTCCTGCCTGTGTCATTGACGATTAATGCATTTGCGTTGCAAGGCACGTTGGGGGTGAACCCGGAGGACTCCTGTTTGGACGTGTATATATTGTTGATCAGCCTCGTTTGCCTCTTGACGACACAAGCCCGTGTTCTGACAAACACCCAATTACTGGCGTTGCTCTCCCTCGGTGCTATTCTGGCCGCCGGTGGGATCCAACTAGGCATCGCTTTCTCCCCTTCCCTCGTGCCCTCCCCGTCCCCCTCCCCCTCTGCCCAAACTGCTGCCCGCTTCTTCGGCCACCCCCTCCTCTCCTCCACATTCCTGTCTACAGACATAATCCGCACTTTTCTAGGTCTCACTTGCATGTCCTGGTCTTTCGTCCCCTGCTTCCTCGTTGTCGAACTCGCCTCCTCCATGCCCTCCCCCAAGCTCTTCCCTCGCTCCCTCCTCCTCGCCGCCTTCCTCCTTCTCCTCCTCTTTCTCGGGGTGGGCGTCCCGCTTGTGTATCAGTGGGGGTGGGACATACCTGACCCCAGTTACTCCTTCCCCTCCTGGCCGTCCTCCCTCCCTGCCTCTCGGGTGATGCATGCCCTCATCTTGCTCGCCAACCTGGTGTCCTACGCCTTGGATTCTGTACCCCTTGTCCGGTATTGCCAGCGGGTGTGGAAGCCTCGCTTTGATCCCACCGATTGGTCCCTCCGGGCCGTGGGGACGTATTTCCTCCTCTCGCTCCCCTCCTTTATGTTTGGGGTGCTCGCTGCCTTGGTGGTAGGGAACCTCCTGGCTCTGCTGGCGTTCGTGAGTGCTTTGTCCGTGCCATGGGTCACGCAAATTTTGCCTGCTCTCTTCTACTTCAAGTGGAGGAAGAGGATGTCGTCCCTCCCGCCCTCCTCCTTCCTGAGTGGACGGGACCATCATTCCCCCTGGTTGCTTGCCTTGCCTTCCCCCCCGCCCTCATTTCCTCCCTCCTCCTCCTCCTTCTCCACCTCCTTGGCTTTCGCCAAAGCGCACATCCTCCTCCCCTCTGAAGGTAAGGGGGGAATGCATGCCCCCCTTTCACGGAAAGAGAAGCTCTTGTTGGTGCTGGTTGGGGGGGTAGGGATTGTCAATTTTTGTATTTGTGCGGCTGCTGCTGTAGGGAAAGTGAGTGTAAGCGAGCTTAGAGGACACACCCAGATCGGGTGTGGGACATGGACTGTGTATAGCGATTGAGGGAGAGAGGGAGGGAGGGAGGGAGGGAGAGAGGGAGGGAGGGAGGAAAGCAGGGAGATAACGTGTATGCATATATATACACATGTATACGTACACATATATACATCCATGTGTGAGTGAATGTGTTGAATGAAACAACTATGAAGCCTTTTACCAAGGGCATTTGAGGTATGCGGGCAGGGACCGGAAAGAAGAAAATAAATGAATAAAGATAATGCGAGTGGCAGGGGAGACGCACAAGAAAAGGAATACCATTGACGGTTTTTCAATGTTGCCCATATCACACGTCAGTCTTGTAACGGTTTACTTCAACTCCCACTGCAGCCACCGTTGTTGCCCTTCTTCCTTCCTACCCCATTTCCTCCATTTCACATTCCTGCTTCTGACTTTTCCTTCTACTTCATCTTCGTCGCATTCCGCCCGTTTTATTTCCATGTCTCTTCTCTTGCAATATCTGTACACCTGTCACTCCCTCACTCTTTCACTCTTTCACTAACACACTGACTCTCTTACTCACTCGCTGACTCACTCACACGCCGACTCTTACACTCCATCTTCCTCACACCACTAATCCTTTAGCTCCTCCTGACGCCGCCATCCATCTCTCCCTCAACTCCCGCACCTCCCACGCCCCAACCTCCTCCCCCAAACACACCTTCCCTCCCTCCCTCCCTCTTCCCCATCGTGCTTTCATCTCTGGTGACGTGGCCGCACCCACATTCCCCCCTTTCCCTTCTCCTCCTCCTCCTCCTCCCACTATGAGCAATTTATGCCAACGTGCAGTCAGCGAGGAGGGTACCATCGCTCCAACGTCCTTTTCTCCCTCCCTCCCTCCCCCCTTCATCAGCAACTGCCATCGTCGCGTCAAGGTTGACGCCTCAGCAGCACCCACGTCTGAGGAAAATGAAGAGGGCGAGGACGAGGGAGAGCAATGGAAGGGAAAAGTCGTCCGGGCAGCAAGCGCCGCGTTGGACAAGGCCCCGACTCCCTCCTCTCCTTCCGGGAAGAGGAAAAGTTGTTCCGCTCGTGTCTGCAGATCCGGAACAGACAATGCGCCACAATCTTCAACTGACGGAGAGGACGAAGAGAAGGGAGGAAGAGAGGAAAGCGGAAGCAACATCGAGGCCAGAATCCCGTGATGCTCTGCCGAGGGCTTAGCACCGACCTCCTCCTCCTCCTTCCCTCCCTTCCTCAATGCCGACCACGTCGACCTCAACTCCTGCTCCCCCCACCCCCCAACCCCTCCCTCCCTCCCTCCCTCCGCATACCGACACAATTCCTTCCATCTTCTCGTCATCTCCTCCTTCTCCACTGCCCCTACCCCTCCCTCCTTCCACCCCTCCACCACCGTCCCCCTCATCAATCCTACCCACCGATCCTCCATCACCTCCACTCTCGTCGCTCCCACCTCAGCTGGTAACACAGCCGTCACTCCCTTCCTCCCTCCCATCAGAGTCGCCCATCGTCCCTTCAGTTCAGCTGCCTTCATGGCTCCCACCTCCGGAGGCAACATCGCAATCCCCCCTTCTCTCCCTCCCTCCCTCCCTCCCATCAACTCCATCCACTTCCTCTTCAGCTCTGCAGCCCGTGCTGCCCCTACCTCTGCAGGCAACACCGCCATCCCTACATCCCTTCCTCCCATCAAATCAACCCACCTCCCCTTGAGCTTTGCGGCCGCGGCTGCTCCGACATCCGGATCTCTTGTTACAAACGCCCGCTTCACACTTTTGGCCGCTCTCCGCATTAACAACCTTCGGGGCAACGCACCAATGTCCGGTCCCACATACCTTCCTCCCTTCTTCGCTCCCTTCTTCCCATCCTGCTCCGCCACCACCGCAGCTGCTGCTGCTACTGTGGCTGCTTCCTCCTCGACCTCACAAAACGGCGGGGTAGGCGCCCGCCGCCCCCCCCCCGCACCAGAGCAACCACCACACTTCTCCCCCCCTATCCCTGCATCTCCCACTCCTCCTGAAAACAATACCTCCCAACTCGGTTTCGAAAAGACAGGGGTCGCCCTTGTCTTGCCCAACCGCCAGCTCAAATTCGCGAACCGTTGCGTCTGAAACTGCGCACGCAATACGTCTGGATCCAGGGTGTGACTTTTGCGACACAAGGCACATGAGGACATGTTGCACTCCGCGGCAGCTTTGAGGCATTGCCGGCAAAAAGTGTGGCCTGTGATGCGGAGGGGAAAAGGGGGGGGGACAGAAGAATCAGCAGGACGACACTCCCACCGACAAGATTCAAGGTATCCAGCATTATCATAAACATGCCTATCAACCCCTTCTTCCCTCCGAATACATATCATCCCACGTACCGCACGATAACTGGATGTGGTGGTCCGAAGTTTCCAAGCAAATGGGGCAGGAATGCGGCTCGGGCTTGACGGTAAGTCGATACCGCTTGCAGATCCATTGGAAAAAGTATGTGGTCGGGTCATTCAGACGGCTCAGGTAGAATACATCGTCCTGAGGCTCGAGTGTGTCCCCATCTTCAGGTTGACCGTCTGCGGCAGTGGTGGTGGATGTGCCAGTGGCGGAGGAAGAGGGAGGAGAGGAGGAAGAGGAGGAAGAGGAAGGAGGGGCGAACAGGCTGGTGCTACTACCCACGGGCAGCGCCGTGTCGTCATGAAACTGAATGTTCGAGGCGACCAGCCATAAGGAGCTAGTGGCGGCCGTCATGGTGGCGTGGTAGTGTGGTTACGCAGTGGGTGCAACGCAGATGCGGAGATTCCTTGACTTGCGCCCGCGTCACCCCGGCTGCTGCCGCTGCTTTTTTTGGATCTGCAGAAAAGGGGAGGGTGAGGCAAAGGCATGGAAATCAGAAAAGGGTTCTTGTAACAAAAGTCCTAGCGGGCTGGTGTGTGGACCAGAAGGCAGCGTGGGCACAAAGTTGCGACCGCAATAAGCCTTGAATGTCGCGTGATTCGAAGGGGAGACAACGCCTGGGGGCAGCTGGCAAGGAGGAGAAAGGTAGTCCACGGAGCCAAGGAAAAGTGGCCAAGTCACCAGCATTCCGCCAGTCGTTCCAATCCCACCTCTCCTACGCGTACACGCGCGCATGCCCACGGACATCCCATGGCACACAAATGCAGTCCACAAGGCGAAACTCAACGAGGGCGCGGAATATGCAAGGGAAAATTGGAGTTGTTGGGGGTGCGTGGAATAGTTCTTTGTGGACCCCTTTGCTCCATCCACCCAGGGTACTCCATCGTCGAGGGCCGAATGGATGGGCGAAGAGCTATCAATGAGCCCCAGGGCGATACCTTGCCTCTGCGTCGTGGAGGTGGGTCCTTGCGCTGTGTACGGGTGAAGTAGGAGGAGGCATGACGAGCACTGCAAGTACACGGACCTTAGAAACAGGGTGTGGGTGGCTTCCAGCCTCCCAACCGCTTTTCTTAGGCTGCGTGCGGTGGTGCTCGCTTCTTCCTCCCCGCCCCCCACCCCTTTCTTTGTTACCCCTTTCTTTGTTCACTCAGCCCTCATGCACTCTGCTCTTTTCTCTTCTGTTACAGGACTCTTCTGTGGTATAGCGTGGAGGCAGCAGCTTTAGCAATGGCACCAACGGTGAGTGGGTAGGGTGTGGCGGCGAGACGGGGGGCGATGGTGTGGAGATGATGATGATGCCTGATGAAGACTGAACAGTATCGAGAAAATCCTGCCAGACGCAAAAGTGTGCGACTCGACACATCAGAGCTCTGTCTAGTAGATGGCATGGCACCGCTTGTGGTGAGGGCGAATGCTGCTGTTCCGGAACGACCTCTCGTTGCCCGCCTGATGGATTTGTATGTGCAGCAATGCAGAGAGGGAGACTCCATGGCCGATATCGCGTGGGTGAAATACCTCAGAGCGTGCATCTTTATTTTATCTCTCCCTCGGCTTTATCCTGTGCCCCTCCTTTATTTGAGGCGAACTTATTTCCCTTCCTTTTCCCCCCTACGGGATTTCAGAAGAGAGGTGTTGTTTTTGTTTGTCATGTTTTCAAACATCATCATCTCTTTCCTTCCCCCCAATGTCAACGTCTCCTTTGACACGTCTCACCCACCGCCATCACTCTCTCCCTCCCCCTCCCTCTTCCAGAAGGTCGGTGCGAAGGGCAAGAAAGGTGGAAAGAAGAACCTGGTCAAGTACACCATCGACTGCAACCAGCCGGTGGACGATAAGGTGCTAGACATGGGTACCTTCGAGAAGTTCCTTAAGGACCGGATCAAGGTATGCTGAATCCTCCCTCTTTTTCTTTTGTCGGCCTTGAACAAAGACTGTTTCAAGGGGAAAGCAGCAGTAGTCTTCATTACAACCAATTTGCTTACTCCTTTTCTCGTATTCTTTTCCCTCTCTACACTAGGTGAACGGCAAGGCCGGCGTGCTGGGGGACTCCGTCACGGTGGGGCGAGACAAGAGCAAGATCCAAGTTACGGCTGAGCTGCCTTTCTCCAAGCGATACCTTAAGTACCTCACCAAGAAGCACCTGAAGAAGCAGCAGCTCCGAGACTACCTGCACGTTGTGGCGACGAACAAGCAGACGTACGAGTTGAAGTACTTCTCCGTGCAGGACGAAGGGGGGGACGATGACGAGTAGACCAGGACGGCAGTCTTAGTGGGAGGGTGCTTGATGGAGGAGGAAATGGGCAGGGAGGGAGGGAGGGAGGGAGGATTTGGGGATGAAGAATGGTGTTTGCTTGTTCGTTCAGGAGACGTAGGTGGGTGGAATCGAGGAAGAAAAAAAATCCGAACGAGGCGCAGGCTCTGCAACTCTTTCCACCGACACATGCTCACATTCTCTCCTTGATGAGGCGCATACACATGCACATGTTCACGCTCTTTGCTTTGCAAAGCCTGGACGCAAACAAGGTTGCTTTTGATTTTGATTTCCTACTGAAAGAAAATAAACATGAACATAATATAACAATAATCATTACCATGATAAACGCGGAACGAGTGTGACAAGAATTGTTCCCTCCCTTTTCTTTTGAAGGTCTCACGACTTTCAACCGTTACAAATCAACTTATCGCCCGTTACAAGTCAACTTGTTGCACGTCACAATTCAACTTGATTCATCTCGTCTTCTCTTCTTGCAGATAGCCTCTGCAGCCTTGCGTTTGAAGTCTTCAAAGATGCAGGTGTTTCTGCCGCTGCGCTTTTCCGTCACCTTGTCTCGAACATACCACCATCATACCTTCCCTCCCCCTCCCACCCATCGCCCCCTCCCCTCCCACCCCCTTCCTCAACGCTACCTCCTACTTACCCGCCGCAAAAGCCACCAACCGGTCCATCAACTCCTTCTTCTGCCCCTGTGTCGACAGACCCCTCTCTTTCAGACATTCCTTCAGCTTCGGCCCATTCATTTTCTTAATCTCCCTGGGATCCAGCTTCTCAAAGCCCCCCGGTCCCTCTCCCCCGCCCTCCAAGGCCGCCGCGCCCAATCTCTGGCGTTCTTCTTGTTCGGTCCGCACTGGTAGGTTAACGTCGTTTGTGTGTTGGTAGAAGCGGATGTGTATCGGAGTTAGTGGGTGTGCATGGGTGTGCGTGTGTAATGGTTGAAGAGACATAGGAGGAAAGAAGAAACAGGTAAGCGAAAGCACAAGGCAAACAAGAGGAGAATATAAGCCCTCCGTTATCCACAATTACCTTATCCCCTACCCCATCCAACCCTCCCTCCCTCCCTCCCTCTCACCCTCCCTTCCCTTGTCAAGAACTTACGCTTCAACTCTTCTTCCTTCTTCCTGGCTGCTTCTTCTCGCCTCGCCCTTACCTCGGCCAGCCGTGCCAGATCCTTGCGTGCCTGCTCCGTTTCTCCCTCCCTGTATTTCCTCAAGTAATCCTCCCGCGCCTTCTCCTTCGCCGCCTCGTCCCTCTCCTTTCTCGTCAACCCTTCCACAGTCTCCTGTGGAGGTGCCCTTCCGGCCACCCTCCCTCCCCCTCCTCCTCCACCATCTTGCTCTTCTTCCTCGTCCGAAGACTCACCGTCTGCGGAGGGCAAATCACCAACTTGCACCTTCTTCTTAAACGAAGCCGCCAGCTTCTCCCCTCCATTCTCGTTTCCACCCTCTTGCCCTTCCTCCTCCTCACTACTGCTCTCCTCCTCCCCACTTTCTCCCTCCTCTATATCAGAGTCATCGCCGCCATTCTTTTTCTTCTGCTTCCAGCCCTCGAAGCGATCGCGACGTTCCATGTCCTCTTCCGAGCTCACATAGCTAGGTAGGGAGGGAGGGAGGAAGGAAGGGAGAATAGAACACCAAAAATGAGGGTTTCGCAAGCGCTGATTAATACGACAAAATATGTGGATTTAAGACAACAAAATACACATTCACCTTCTAACCACCACTCTCTGTACGTACCTGCGTCCGCGATTGAAGCTCTTGAATTTTCCCTTGTTAAACCGCTGCTTCACTGGGGCCGCGCCGTCAGTCTCCCCGCTTCCTCCACGGCCACTGCCGCCACCACCTGTTTGCGCCCGTGGAGGAGACAAGGAGGAAAGTCAGGTGTGAGACAAGCATTTGAAGGCATGGTTCGGGGGAGAATAGAAACTCACCACCGCGTTTGCCCATGAATGAGGTTTGATGAGAGGACGATGGAGTTCCTTGTTGATGAAGCTACTGCTCCGCTCCTGCCCGTGCTCCCTGTCTTCCCCGACGTTGATGCTGGGGAGCGAGGACGACCAGAAATGTAAGAAACCTGTGATGTTAAGGATCAGGGTGAGAATGCATAGCGCAGGCGCGTGGGAAGCAAGAAGGGATCTACGGCATGGAGCCCTTTGACCAAGGCAAGAATTTATCGCAAGGTTGATGTCGACCGTGCTTGGCGAGTCCGAGCTGCGAAAGTGAGGATGGAAAGAAACTTCGTGGGCTGAAGTACACAGGATCTACGCATTCCGCCCGGATAGGTGCTCTGAATGGTACAGTTTAACTGCTTCGGCGTGCGCAAGTGAATGCCATCCCCGAGGGTACATTTTTAGGAAAGGGGTCAATAATAATATTCGACAAGGACAGGGCTCAACCTACGCAGTCCATGCGTCCCATGTGGTTCCATGTTTTTTTTCTTCTCTTTTTTACCCTTCTGCCTCACTTTCCTTTTTATTCATTTCCTTCATTCTCATACATAATATTTATGCCAATGACTTGGCAAGTGCCTCCGATGCAAAGGCCTGTGCTGCCTTGACGCTCCCTTGAACCTGGTCTGCCGCCACGTCTTTCGCTTGTCCTTGCGCTAATTCCGCCTTCCCCCCCCCTCTTCCTCCCACCACGGCTAACGTCGCCGCAACCCACTTGTCTGCGGGCAAATGCCCCGCTTTTTCTGGAGGCACGTGCGCGAACGCCAAGGCCTTTCCGTCGTCCTCCCGACTGACCACCAAGACAGCTAATCCTGGTGCGAGGTTTTTACTCGTCTCCACCAAACGTTTCACGGCCTTTGAATCCAACCCCACAGCCAGTTCCAGTACGAGGAATGACTGTGACTTAGCCTCTTCAATCGCGCCTTTCACTCGGCTCAACGCCTGGTCGATTCCTGCCTGTGCAGCTGCTTTCCTTTCCGCCGCTGCTTTTTTCCCCAGATCGTCGATGCGTTTCCGTAACCGCGGCTTGAGAGACGCGGACAACAACACCCCATCCAGTGCCTGCCGTAGCTCAACCACCTTACCCTCGAGCTCCACCCCCTTCGGTCCCTCCTCTGCGGCCTTCACTTGCGCCGACAAGGCCGCCCCAGCTTCTATCGCTGCCTGAGCCGCCTCGCCCGTTACACCCGTGACACGCCGCACCCCCTTCGCCACTGCCGTTTCTTCCACCAGCACAAACGATTGTGCCTCCTCGGTGTTTCTAACATGCGTCCCGCCGCAAAACTCCACCGACAACTTGGCCCATGCCTCCTTCTCGGGACTCGCCAGCAGCGTCTCTACCTCCTCCCCCACCGCAATCACTCTCACTGGGTCCGGGTATACTTCTCCGAATACAGCCCTCAGTCCATTTATACCCTTCGCGGCTTCTAACCCCACCACCTGACTCGTCACGGGCAGTTTTTTCTCGATCACCCCCCGGACAATGGCCTCGACCTTCTCCATCTCCTCCACCGCCATGGCCCCCCCGTGACTGAAATCGAATCGCAGCTTCTCATCATTCACGAGCGACCCCCTCTGCGCCACCTGGTCCCCCAACACTTCCCGCAATGCAAAATTAAGCACATGCGTCATTGTGTGGTTTGGGGCCACCCTCCTCCTTCGCTCATAGTCTACATGACACGCCACCTTCTCCCCCACCTTGATCTTCGCCGCGGCCGCCCCTCCTTCCCTCCCTCCTTCGACCAACCGACAAATGTGCAGGACATAACCCGCAAACACCTGCACATCAAGCACCTCCATCTCCACCCCTCTCTCCCTCCCTCCCACAACCAGCCTCCCTGTGTCTGCCACTTGCCCTCCCGCCTCGGCGTAAAACGAGGTCGAATCCAGAACCACCCCCACCATCCCTTTTCCCTGCCCCTCTCGCTCCCCCCCTACCTCCTCCTTAAACCCCTCGTGGGTGAACAATGCCACCACTTTCCCTTCCTTCCCTTCCTCCCACACATACTTCCCTTCATCCTCCGTCGCCTGTATCCCGGCTGCCTGCAACCACGCCGTTTCATCCACTCGTAGCACCAACGGTCGCCCCCCCCCCTCTCCTCCAGCCTTGGCCCGCAGTGCCGCATCCCTACTCCTCTGCTTTGCCTTCTCCATCTCCTCTCCAAATCCTTCCACATCCACCTCCAACCCTTCCTCCAGTGCCATCAACCGCGTCAAGTCCACAGGGAAGCCCAGTGTATCGTACATAAAGAACGCCTTCTCCGCACTCACCACCTTCCCCCCCTCCTTCTTCAACCCCTCAACCACCTCCTCCCCGAAATATTTAATCCCCCTCTCCAGCATCTCACCAAAGCCTTTCTCCTCCCCCTCGATCACCTCCTGGATCCAACCCTCTTTCTCCTTCAACTCGGGGTAGAACTGTCCGAATTCCCTCACCACACAAGGGACAAGGCGGGCGAAAAACCCCGGGCGCGCTCCCAACATCTGCTTGCCATATCGCACGGCCCTTCTGAGCACTCGTCGAAGCACGTAACCCCTCCCTTCATTGGAGGGTAACGCACCATCGGCAATGGCAAATGTCAACGTCCGCGCATGGTCCGCCACCACGCGATAGGCCGTGTCCACCAATCCCACGTCCTCCTTTCCCAGCTTGCCTGCATACGGGCGGCAGCCTACCTCCTTTTCAATCGCCGCAAACAAAGGCATGAAGGCGTCGCTGTCGTAATTGCTTTTTTTGTTCTGCAACACGCTCACCAGCCGCTCCAATCCCATCCCTGTATCTACATGCTGCGAAGGTAACAACCTCAACCCCCCTCCCCCTTCCTCCCCCGCTCCCTCCCCCGCTGCCTCCCGGTTGTACTGGATAAAAACCAAATTCCAAATTTCCAATACATCCGGGTCGTCTGCATTCACTAGCTTCGCGGCATCCCTCCCACCCTCCGTCCCGCCCACACGGTCATAATGGATCTCCGAGCAAGGGCCACAAGGACCTGTGTCTCCCATCTCCCAAAAATTATCTTTCTTCCCGAACGGAAGGACACGGTCAGGTGGTAGGAAACGCAGCCATAGATCTCTGGCTTCCTCGTCCGCAGGGACGCCCATTGAGTCGTCCCCACCGAAGTACGTGACGTATAAACGGTCGGCCGGGAGGGCATAGACGTTGGTAAGCAAATCCCAGGACCAGGCAATGGCCTCTTGTTTAAAATAATTGCCGAAGGACCAGCTACCGAGCATTTCAAAGAAGGTGTGGTGGTATGTGTCCATCCCCACATCTTCCAAATCATTGTGCTTTCCCCCGGCGCGGATGCATTTCTGAAGGACAGGGAGGAAGGGAGGGAAAAATTACGTCACTGTGTACGGTGGCCTTGGATGTACCCTGCCGGCCATCCCCATGAATTGATTCATTACTTATTCATTTGTTTTTTTTAAATTAACTTATTAAGTTTTTCATACGACATTAGCTGTAAGGACACAGAAAAGCAGGGGAGTCAGGGAGGGAGACACGGAGGTCGACACGGAGGGTGGGAGGGAGGAAAGAAAGAGAGAAGAGATGAAAGGAACAAATCACGTACCTGTGTGTTCACCGCCTTTTCCAGCTTAGCCAGGGGTCCGTTTGGATCTGCTTGTCCCAGGAAGATTGGTTTAAATTGATTCATCCCCGCATTGGTGAAGAGAAGAGTAGGATCGGACAGGGGGACGACGGGGGAGGAGGGCACGAAGCTGTGGCCATGCTTTTCTATGAAATAGTCGATAAACGTTTGACGAACCCTGTTCACCGGCCAGTTTTCAGCAGAGAACGAGGAGGAGGGGGAGGAAGAGGAGGGAGGGGAGAGAGAGGAGGCAGACATGCGGAGAAGCAGGGCAGGGCGGAGGGAGGGGCTGCTGTGTGGAGAGTGCCTGTTGCCGGGTGGACGATTGAAGATAAAAACATGCACATATTATGAGTGCCAGCGTTCGTTGATGAACGACGGATGCGGAATTTTTATACGATAGATCATGGCTACCAATGGGTGGTCCTCTCCCTCCCCTCTTCCCAGCCATCCCACCGCGGCGAGCACGTACCTCCTCATCAGGCTGGCGCCAGCCGCTCGATTCAAGACGCCCGCACGCTGTCCAGGGTAAGGAACCAAGAAACCACGGCACGTCCGTGTCGCGACGGTGAACAGCATGACCACCATGGCGAGTCGATGGCCTGATCAAATGTCCATTAAAACAGAAAGGAAGTGGTAGACAGTGAGAGGGGGGAAGCCACCTCAGCACCCTCAGCCACGACACATACGCGTTGCTTCACCTTTACACATACCTGAGGGAGATATCCTCACACCACTATTCATTTGCTGAGGCGCCCGCCCGCTCTTATTCACGTTGCTACTGTCGTCGCCGTGTTCCCGCCGTAGTGGCTTTTGAAAGAGCCCCTGTGAATAATAAGTAGGGCGGGATAATACGAGGACGTGTCGATGGTGTGATGAGATCATCTGATACTAAAGCGAGAGTGCGGGGGGCGCGTTGAGAGGCCCCTTAAAAACTCACACAGGCATCCAGCGGCAAGGCAACAACCGGGACAAGCTCCCCAATCTTCTCTCGCGTTGCGTGGCTGGATGTGGCTGTCATGGCGTTTGGTTAGTATCGTGATTGGGTCCCCGATCATGACGGACGCGCTCGCCCGTGGCCTGCCTCGAAGTCGTTCTTGACCTCCCTCCTGCCTCTTACCCCTATACCGCTAGCGAACTTGAAATACAGGCAGTTTATTACAGCGGACTTCGACCAACTACGCAACGACTACTGCCATCACACGGCCGTATGTCGACAGGGGAAGTCTCGGCGGCCTTGGGGCAGTACGAGAATCGTGCCAAGACCCTCCTTACTCGCCTTGGGCAACTCGCGGAGCACTTGAGGCAAATTCTGGCTAATCCACTGCACGCCCACCCCGACTGGCCCACTATCGTCACGCATTTTCGAGTGACAGAAACTCAACTTGAGCAGTTGCATCGGGACGTACAACCCCTCTTGCAGTACTTTGTCTTGAGGCCGGCGTCGCACCCGTCAAGGCCTCCGCCGCCTCATGCAGACATCCCACTTATGTTGTCGACTCGCTCCTACCTCGAGATGGAGGGTGAAGAGGCACAGCTGCAAGCGACTTATTGGGACAGGATCCAGACGCAGGCACACGTGAAAGAAGAGGACGAAGAAGATTCGGAGGGAGGGTTGGAAGGGTTGATAGAGAGAGTGAACGAGGCGGTAGAACGTGTAGGGATAGTGTGCGATTGGCGTTTGGCAGAGTTCAAGGAGAGAATGAATGCGTATAAGAGCCCAGGGCTTAAGGTGCCGGCATGGCGAAAGGATGCGGCGGCAAGGGCGGAGGAGGCGTTTGCATGGTGTGAAGCCAGGACGGATGGACGGGTGGTACGTCCCTTACCGGCAGCAGCACCCAGGAGATGAGATGATGGGGGGGGCATTGGGCGATAGAATATTGGCTTGTAAAATTTGAGAAGGATATAGAAAAGAGAGATAGGTGCGAGCCATGTTGGTGTTTCTTTCCATGTTTCTATGAAAGCTTCTTGTTGTCAAGTAAAGCATTCTCTCGTTCGTAATGCCCCGTGCCCCTCAATTGTCATCGGTGCCAGCCACAGTCTTCCTCTCCCGCTTCTTCTTATTTCTTTTCTCTTTTTCTCGTTCTTCTTGGTTATTGACTTTGCCTCCTCCTCTTCTTCATTGTAATTGTAACTATATTTAAACTATTCTAACGACTCCTCTTGATTCTAATTCGTCGTATTTCATCCATTATTTGTGTGTTATGCTTGTTCTTCTTGTTATTGTTGTGGTCGCTCCGAGTTTGATAGTGCTGATCAAGCAATCTCTGCCGCACACACACACACTTCCGACAGAGGCTAGTATTTCTTCTCTTTCCAATTTGATAATACTCGTGTCTCTCCCACTTGGTACTAATATGGCTTATCGTGTACATGTAGATCATGAAGTTGTTGACTATTCCTCCTCCTCCTCCCCCTATTTCCATTCCACCCATTCTTCCTTCCACTTTCTAGTTGTTGGGCTCGTGGGCGTGTGTGGGTGACTGAGGCGGTCTTTACATGTCCTCCACCTCGCCAACCTGCCCTTTGAAACCCGCTTCCATCTTTCCTGCCTTCCCTCCACCCTCCTCTTATCTGAAGGCCAAGACAGTTGGATAATCAGTTGGGAAGCTCGGATCCCTAAGGCTAGTCAGCCCTCCCATATAGTGCGTCACATACCCCCCCGAATACACGGGGAACAAACGTAGCCTTGCGCCTGGGCGAGAAAGGGAAGGAGGAGGGAAAAGAGAGAGAAAGCGGGGAAGCGAGGGACGTCAGAACAAGGGCAGAATCATGGAAAATAATAACGTGGTAGGAAGGATGGAGAGGGAATGTGGGAAGGAGGGAGGGAAGGAGGGAGGGAAGGAGGGAGGGAAGGAGGGAGAGCGGATACGTACCTATCGCCCCTTGGGTTTTGGTCTGGTAAAGTACTACCAACGAATGCGACAATTGTTTCGCCACACACTCATACGCAAACTGTATGTACTGCAATGCCGAATCCACTGGTGGTTTCGCCTCCCCCCCTCCTTCTGCTCCCCCTGCGGGCAACGCCGGTAACGGACACAAAGGGTTGCGCTCCAGGACCATGCACCGGTTCTGGCAGTCTTCCACCGTCACACCGTAATGCATCATCCAAGCTTCATTGATGCTTCGAATCCTAAAGGGTGCTTGCAACGCAAACACGATCCGCGGCTCCTCCGTCGGGTCCTCCGCCATCTGCAGCGTGCTTGGCGCGGTCTGAAACAGCTGCCCTCCACACACCCGCCGCAATTGCTGCATGAACCCCATCACATCAAACACCACCGACAACCGCCGAAGCTTCGTCTCCACGGGTGTGAATTCTGCTTGTAGCATCCCGCATAACCCCAGCTCCATCTGGCACCCGCAAGCCACAGCATTCTCGCTCTTCATCGTCCACCGACACATCAACCTTGGCCCGGCCGCCATGATGATGTATTGGGACTCGGCGTAAAACTGCACCCGCACCCGCTCTCTGTACGTCCGCGACAAAGAGTCAATCAACACGGTAAAGCTCGCCGTATCCCGAATCGTGGAGTCGATACCCCTCACGTAACGCGTCTGCTGCTCCACGTCCCCTGCCGGGAAATATCGGTAGGGGGTCACGGGGAGCTTCATGACGAAATCCTCGGTGAGTAAGGCCGCCCATTTCCTCCGGTTCAACTCCCCCCTCGCACGGTAAAGCAAGAATGTCTGCAGCATCTGCTTCTTCATCGTGCTGTTCTCCACCGTCTGTGCTTGGGACACTTCTCGGGTCTTATCCCACTTGTCCTTTGCATCACTCAGAGACTGCAGCTGATGCCGCAGCGTTTCCAGATACGCCTTCTTCCGCAGCCGCGTGTTTCGAGCATGCTCCCGATTTCGCATCTTCTGCGTGTCCGCAGCCACCTTCCCTCCCCCTCCTCCTCCCACGCTATTCCCCCCCCCGCTTGCCCCCCTGCTCCCCTTCCTCTTTTTCCCTGCCGCCTTGGCCGCCGTTCCCTTCCCCCCCCCCCCCCCCCCCCCCCCCCCCCCTTTTCCCGATGACATTTGACCCCCACCCGTCCCTGTCGCCATCAACGCGGTTTCCGGATCCTCAACTACCTCTTCTTCATCAAAGTCATCAGCTAGACTACTAGCATCCGAATACTCAAACCCGCTCCCATGGCTTCCCCCACTTTTCCCTCCCCCCAGTCCCCCCCCATCATCGCTCGTCCCGCTATGCGACAACATGTTCTGCAACGCTGCCGGTAATGGCACGTTGTCATCCAAGGTCGTCGTCAACTGTCCTTCCAGTCCCCTCGATCCCATTCCTTCTCCCGCACCTGTTCCAGTACGTGCTCCGTCCCCTCCTTCCCCTCCCCCCCCTTCTGCGTTATGCTGCCAGCCCGACAGTAGCGCCACTACATCGTCCATAGGGAGATTATCTGCGTAGTTATCAAACTGGTTAAACAAGGTCTCGGTCAGTTCATCCTCCGCTTGCGTGAAGGCCGGTGTAGCAGATGCAGCAACAGCATCAGTATCAGCGGCCGCAGCAGCTGAAGCAGCAACAGAAGTGCCAGCCGTGTGGAATGCAATACTGTTGCTGTTGCTGCTGACGGCGGCTTGTTGGGTGTCCTTGCCTTGCCCTTGCTGGCCACTTGCACCACCCCTTAGGCGCCGCGTCAACCCTCTCATGATTATGCTGCTGGTTGGTCGACGCTGCTTGCTTTGAGCCGGTGCGATGTGCTCAGGTTGTGGTTGATATACGTTAGGGTGCTAGGGGACTTGGTACTGTTGCTGATGGTCTTGGTAGTTCTATGTCTCCTCTGCTGCTGACGCTGGTCGAACAAGAACACAACGCAGCAGCAGGGGCAGATATTACAGGGGAAACTTCTTCCTTCGGGTTTCTTGGTGAAAGCAAGCAAATGAAATCGGGTGCACCGCAGTGCTTAATCCACACCGGTCATTCCCCGTTTCCCTGTATAAATGAGTGTGTGGGCAGAATGTCAGTCAGTCGTGTTATACCAAGTGTGTTCGGGTCGATATGAGCAAGCAGCGAGAAAGCACCTCTTCTTCATCTTCAGTCACTCTATGGGATTCTCGCTCACTTGGGGCTGGCTGGGTGTTTATCGTCCGCTACCATGACCCCGATGAGGGACAGTGCGGCACTGGTAACCAGTTATGCCACTCATATGTGTAGGAAAAGGAACAAACGCAGACGAAAACGAGGGCAATTTTTTGGTGCAAGTTCTTTTGCATCACGATAAGACATTGCTTTTACCCATGGCCTTTCGTTCTTTTCGGGAAATCGCATAAATACAAAAACCATTCCCCCTCCTCCCGTCCCAACTCCCGCATACACGCAGTTCTGCATACACTCTTGTCGATATATTACACCGTTGTGATCTTCTCCCTCGCCTCCTCCTCATACTCCTCATCATCGGGCAACAGCCGCAGCATTGACCCCCCAACCTCCTCCTCCTCCTCTCCATCTCCCCTCCCTCCCCGATTCTCCTCCATCCCCTCGTCCTCCCCCCTCATTCCTATTCCCTTCACATCCGTCTCCAACATCCCAACTGTCACCCCAGCACCCACCAACGCAATCGTCGCACACATGGCCAACACAACCTCTAACCCCCACGAATCCAACAAGGGAGGAAAGAAGTACCCACCTACCCACCCACCCACCTTCCCCGCAGCCGCCGCCACGCCATTCAAAGACGCCTTGACGTCTCTAGGGAATAATCTGGAAGGGTATAAATACGTGGTTGATCCTGGCCCAAAATTAAAGAAGGTAAAGCTGAGGCCGAACAGGATGACGGCTACCCACCCTTGTCCTGAGTTTGCCAAGCGTTCGCCTGTACAAGCCAGGAGGAGGTAGAGAAGAGCACATACCAAGAATCCCTGCGTTTGGATATAGCGCGGGCCCAGGCGCGTGATAAAAAGGACAGAGAGAAAGTATCCAGGTAGGGCAATGAGTGACAAGATCAAACTTGTCTGGCTATCCGTCCGGAAAGTCGCGCGGTAGTCCACCTCATTCCCAATGCTGCTGCTGCTGCTTCTCCAGAACCCGCTACTACCACCTCCACTGCTCCAACCACTCCCCTCCCCTCCCTCCTTATTCTCTCCTCCCTTGCCAAACAATATCGTCCCTATCACGGGCTGAAACAGGGTATTACCAAAAAAACAGACATCATACAAGAACCATGTTAGGCTGCATCCGAGCAAACGCCGCCTCAAAACCGTGTCGCTCAACGCGAGCCAAACATGCTCACCCGCCGCCCATGCTCCCACCCCAACTTGTTCTTCCCCCTGCAAAGGCAAAGAAGGGAGGGAGGAGAGGGTGAGGGCCGCATCGGCGTCCTCCCCAGCTCCTGCCGCAGTGGCGTCTTCCACCACATCGTCTAGGAGGGATAGGGAAGGGCGGGGGGGGTTCGGACGACCCCACATTTGTCTTCCTCGTCCCCCCCTTCCTCTATTCTCCGCTCCATCGCGGCGACGACGACGGCAATGCGTGACCCATCCCAGGAGAAGGATGAGTAGGCCCGGGAGAGCACCGAAGCCAAGGAGGAAGCGGAAGACGGCCTGATCCCCCTTACTCGTACTATTGCTGCTATGGCTGTTACTGCCGCTGCTGTTGCTACTGCTGTTGGTGACCGGGAGCGGAAAGAATTTGTCGGACGGGTGGGAGGTGATGGCGGTTGTGGAGACAAAGGAAGAGAAGGAGGGGGAGGAGGGGTGGAGAGGTAGGCAGTAGGCTAGAAGGAGGGCGAGTGCATTATATGAAACAAACGCCACACCCTGAGAAGAAAATACGAGAGCAACCATCCGATCACTACTACTACTTCTGTTGCTGTTGTTGTTGTTGTTGTGATTGCTGCTAAAAGAGGACGAGGACGAGGAGGACGACGACGACGAAGACGCGTTTGAAGACATAGCGGCCGCCAACGGATAAACACCTCCTGCCCCCACCCCCAAGAAGAACCTCGCCACTGCCAGCTTCCAATAAATCTGAGGTGGAAACACCAATGTGCTCCCCATAGCTCCTGCGACTTGCAGCAGCATGATGAATTTGAACGCACGCGAGAGGCCCAAGGCATCCCCAAGCAAGCCACCTAGAAGCTGCCCGGCGATCATGCCTAATGGGAGGGAAGAGAGACGGAAATGGAAAGAGCGAAGGATGAGAGGAAGATGGGCGAATCAGCCAACATCAAAAGAAAGGTGGAAATAGAACCATGTGATCAGGAAGTCATCACACGACACCAAACAGGAGAAAGTGCGAACAAGAAAAGTCAACCGCATTCACAATAGGACAGGCACATACCCGCAAACATGGTCGAGGCACACAAACTCTTGTGAGTTTCGGACAAAGGATAAACCCCATCCATCAGCACCAAGACCAGCGAAATGTTGACAATGTTGTACGCCGTGCTAAAGCCCCCGATGCAGGAAAGGAGAATGTCCATGCTGAGGCGGGTCTTCGGGAAGCGGAAGGAGTCAAGGAGGGACTGTCTCTGGCGGCCGACCCAGCTGCTGTTGTTGATCGCCATGATGACGCCAGAAAAGAAGGCGAACTATTGATACGTTGGTGGCATGGTGACTGAACAGGCCGACGCCTGCTCCTGTGTTTATAGACGTGAAAGAGTGTTGCGTCATCCACGGGGGAGGAGGAGGGGAGGCCAAAGTTTGAATAAGCAATTGCGTGATGTTTATAGAATCTGCTCGTCCTGCCTATCTCTAACCTGCCTCTAAACTGGTCGGATCGGGCTGGCAGCGTGGTTGTGTCATGTCGAGCTCACATTATATTTAACTTTAAGTATACTTTCATGATGAGCGCTGACCTCACTTCGCCGACGTCATCACCCCTATGAATTTGAGGAATCTGTCCTCCCGCCACTTTTCCACTATGACGCATGCTCGCGATAATCGTTATCAAAAATCCACAATTTGTTGCCTTGCACCTCTTGTAAAATTTGAGTAGAACGAGGAGATCGGAAGTTGAGATCGCTCCTTTGGGAACAGGAGCGGGAAGCAATGAACGGGGTTGAAGGTGAATTTGGTGCGTTTGGGGTTCCACATCGATGGTAAGATGCTCCATCAAATAAAATTACATCGTTTTATAGCCTACCCACAGATAAATAACGCTCAAACCATGGTTTTACCCTAGTTTCTCATGCATTTCTGTAAAATGTGTGTTTTCAACAGTTGTGGGTAGACGTGGAGATGCACTCACAGCTTCAAGAAAGCTTGAATGATGCAAATGACACAAGTTTTAGATGCGAGAAGTGTGTGCTATAATCAGATATGTTATCAGTCGTAGTTTCATGGGACATGGGATCATCCCATCCCATGTCGATGGGTAGCCAGGGCTGTAAGACGCAACATGGGCGACGATTTGAATCGGTAGGCCATGTGAGAAGAAGACAACAAAGAACCGGCATTTCTCTTTCCTGAATGAAAAGCAAAGACAACCAGTACCCGCACATGCGAGCCCATCTAAATGCCACTCGAGTGATTTTTAAGTGTGTCATGTCTTGTCCTGCCTGTCCCTATGGAGCGAGTTGGCGTCGTGCTGAATGCCAGAGGCCGGGGCATATCATTGTCTCATGTCATCGCCCTTGGGTGTGACGTGTAAGGCGAGTGGGTGTCTGATGGGGATGACTGGCCACCCAGACTCACGTTCCATTTCATTTCATCCGCCACGTGCCCGTTTTTCACGTCTCACTCGTATCTTGAGAGAGTGGCAACGTGGGGGCCAATGCACGTGACTTTCAAGGCAGCCTCGTCTTGACATCACGCGTCTCAAGAGGAATTGAAGCCTCGAGATCTAAAATTACCGGCCTCCACGCTGTCCGTCGTCCTTCGTACAATACTCACAAATTCACGACTAGGGACAGGAACAGGCAGCACAGGACAATGGTGACACTTTAAATTATTGTGAGCCCCAGATGCAGGCCTCCTGGAGTCGCTTGCCCTCGGTGCCCAGCGCTGGGAATGTGATGCTGTTGTCCAGTGGATCTCCCGTACCCACTCGCCTTTGACCCCCATCCTTCACCCACATACACACACAGGGCCCGGCTGGTCGGCCGCTGGAGGCAGTCGCCTTGTAAGCGTGGCCGAAGAGTCGTACATTTCTATCCAGTGGCAACAGCAGCAGTAACAGCGAGGAGGGAGGAACTTCAATCGAACGGAAAGGAACCTGCGCATCCACATCACTAAGGAAAAGTGGCGTAGAAGCAGCAGGAACCGCAGTATTAGAGGCAGCCTGCATCATCAGTATAGTATATCAGAAGTGTAGAGATAGCATAATTCATGGCCGCAGTACTAGCAACCGTGGCTTCGCCCACTGACAATAAAACCGCCACTCCGGGATCAGGGGGAGGACAAGACAGCAGCAGGGTGGCGCATCAACATCATCACCATGTCGTGGGCGGAAGCAGCAGTCTGGATACGATCACCTGCCACCACACGATGAAGCACCATTGGGAAAAGGACGACGATGAAGGTGAAGGGGAAGGCCGCTTTCCTAACCACAAACGGCGACTCTCCATCTCCTCTTCCAATGCCTTAGAAAATTTTGAGTGTTTTCAAGACGTTGTGAAGAGCAAGCGCGTTGTCGTCCTTCTTGACTACGACGGCACCCTCACCCCTATCGTTAATGACCCTGCCAAAGCCCATCTCCCCACGGGCACTCGGGACATTCTCGTCGAGCTTGCCGAACGCTGCGTGGTGGGTATTGTCTCTGGGCGGTCGTTGCCAAAGGTCAAAGGCTTCGTCCAGGTGCCGTCGCTTTTTTATGCAGGCTCGCACGGGTTTGACATATGGGGACCGACAACTGAGTCGATGAGGTACCAGGTAGCCGCGGATCAGCTGCCGCATCTCGCGACTTTGAGAGACAGTTTGACGGAAAAATTGTCGGGCATAACTGGGGCGGCAGTGGAGGACAATTTATTCAGTGTCTCGGTGCACTACCGAAATTGTGCGCCCGATGACGTCCCGGCCGTTTACGAGGCGGTGCAAGCGGCTCGCCAGGGGTTTCCGGGTATTCGATTCGGGACGGGGAAGTGTGTGTTTGAGCTGCGTCCCGATATTACGTGGGACAAGGGAAAGGCAATGGTGTGGTTGCTGCAGGCGCTGGGGTTGTGGGAGGAGGAGGACGTATTTGCGATCTATATTGGGGACGACACGACGGATGAGGATGCGTTTCAAATCTTCAACAGGGAGGCTCGGGCGGATGGAGTGGGCATTGTGGTTACGGCGGAGAATAAATTGACGGGGGCGAAGTACAGTTTAAGAAATCCGGAGGAAGTAGCGGTGTTTTTGTCGAGGTTGGTAGAGACGAGAGGGCACGTGGAGGCGGGTCAAGCCGGAAACAGAAGTGTGAAGGACGTGAAATTGGACCTAGCACGACCGGCGTTGGAAGGAGCGTTTGAGAGACAATGCGAGTGGGAGGAGAAGAAGGTGGGGGGGGAGGGAGGGAAGGAGGAGGGGAATGTGTAAAATTAAAACACGTATGAGTGCAGGGAGGGAGGAAGAGGGGGATTAGTAAGCGCTGGGACGAAGAAAGGGGGGAGTGATAGGAGAGTAAGATAACGCTTTTGCGACGAATGTGCGTGTGTCGTGTGTGTATGTATGTGTGAGTTTTTTATGTGTATACCCTTCATGATCAGACCATCATATTTGGCTCGAGAACCCCCCCGTGTGTGTTTGTGGGTGTGGGTGCATAGGTGTAAACTAGAGCAGCCCTCTGACTCCTTGTCTGAATGCTCATATTATTAGAATGAAGGGGTCGGCAACTGCTGCTGCGGCTGCTGCTGCTGCTGCTGCTGCTGCTTCTATCGCTGCGAGTGGTTAGAGCGGTGGTCAAGGCGCGTGCACATCACGGGAGCAGGTCTGGCGTGCTTTTATAGTCATACAGGCATAGATGCCTTCATTGTTTGAATTGTAAGTAGGATGCGGTTGAATGCAGTGAGGAGCGAGAATCATTTCCCTCCTTTCGCGTCGCGCCGTTTCCAGTTTGTGAGGAGGAACGGTAAAGTCTCAGCCATAGAAATATTAAAAGAGAAGAGGAAAGACAAACGACCACGAACGGAGTAAGGTATTCTAATCAAACGAACCGCGAAGACTCGCTTTCGAGATGCCCCCTTATGCTATTTGCGACCAAAGTTTCGTTTCATTGATTCGTACTAAATGAAGGTAACCTTTTTCTTTCTTTTGGACCACGTTTTCCAAAACATCGACATTGATTTATTCGATCCTCGTCACTTTATGAATATATCCTCTTCTGTACCGGGGTATCATCCTTCTCCGCAACTTATTCTCTCGTATCATCTGTTTTCTCGATCTCATCTCTGTGTTGGTTTGAACTTCTGCTTTTGCATCTTCCCATGTCATTTAAGTTCATGCTTTTTTGTTGCTGTCTCACGCGCACCATGCAACCACCTGGACCAATATGTCAAACTCCCTCCCATCCTCCCTCCTTCCCTCCCTCTTCCCTTCTTCACCGCTCCTAATTAATGCCCCTCTTCTAATTCGGCGGACTCGTCGGATTCCCTCCACAGCACCCTCTCTCCCCCATGGCCTCCACCGACGCCTTGTTCTTCTCCACCGGCAGATTCTGCGCTGGGTTCCGGTCAAAAAACGACACCGGCTTGATCTTTATCGAGATCATCTCCACAGGCATGGTCCCAAAATCCTCCGTCCTCACAACATGCGTCAATCCATAACACGGCCACACCACCACATCTACCCCTTGGACCGACCGCTTTTGCCGCGTCCAGACGGGCAGCCCTCCCCCTCCCGCAGATTGGGTCGGATAGTCCCCCGCCGGCCACATCTCCGTTGGCTTATACGGAGTCACCCACAAATTTTTCGTCGCAAATGCGCCCTTGCGCGCCACCAAACTGTCGGCCGACGCAAGGATGAGCGGGTTCTCAGGCACGACTATTTTATATCCCACCGCTTGACCCAGGCGGTTCCTGACCTTTGGATTCCGGACCACCCACGACCTTGCCGTCGCCGCACTTCCGACTCGTTGCGCTTCCACCTCGTCCTTCAATACCGTCTCCTTAACCCTAAACCCATTTCCAAACGGATTGTTGATCCCCCCCCTTGGTATGGCTTCTACCTCCTGCTCCACCACCTCCAAACCCTGCCCTCCCTCGAGGTCATCCACGGCCATGTCCAACCGCGCACAAAACATGTGCTGATGGTGCTGAGCGTTCACCGAAGGATCCACCAGAATGCCATAGGCCGGTGTCTCTTCACCCGGAGACAAGGCATTGGTCGACAACTGGCCCGTGAGCTTAATCTCGAACTCCATGTGACCATCTTGATAAAAATACCAGTAGTTCTTGAAGGGAGAGGAAGGGAGGGAGAAAGAGGGTTTTGTAAGGAGGAGGGAAGGGGAGGGAAAGAAAGGAATGATTGTTATTTCAGGCAACAGTAGTATATAAATGAGAACCAGAGGAGAGGTGACCGCCTCACAAAGCGTGAATTTATGGCCGGTGACACTCCCAGCACTGCCGCTTCTGCAACGCTCATTACCACCTCCTATGCTTCTGATGGCTGCTGCGGGCACATTCTGCAGGCTTTTTTCCTCTACTTAAATACCCTCAAAAGCACACAAAAAACAAACGACATAAGTGCATGAACAGCTAAGGAACATAAACAGTACTTAAAATTACACACACACGTACCAAATACTCGTAATTCACCACCGTTGTCAAAAAGCTGATGACCAACCGCCGCGACCTTCGGGCCTCTGAATGGCCCGTTCGATAATCAACGTGCTTCCACAACAACCCAACGTCCTCCTCGTGCATGCAAATTGCCTTTCGGAGCACAACCGGCGCCCCCTTCCTGTCATTGAGGACGGCATCGAAGTACTTGATCGCCCCCAGACAATCGCAGCCCAGGGAGAGTGAAGTGGTGCAATTGCCTATGTTTAATATACGCGTGTAAGGTAAAGAGATTAAGTAAAATTTAATCTTCCATACCGTCCCCTTGCTCCGCCTTGAATTTATTTAAACCCTACCCCCCCTCCATCATCTTCTACTCACCCAAGCCATAATCCGACACATCAAATGCACACTTGCGGTGATACGGAGCCCGAGGCTCCGCGTACGGAACAGCCATTTCCACCATTGACGCACGAAATATAATCGGCCTCACACGTCCCTGGTCTTCATAGCCTACTTGATGGAGTACCAGCCCCTCCCTGAAATTAAACCCCACGCGAAACGACCACTGCTGCCACAAAACCTTGTTCCCCTCCACAGTGAAAGATGGGCCCTCGGGCTGCGTGATATTTAGGGGCTTAGGTGCGTCGGTGCGAAATCCACCTTCGACAAGATCTGCGAGGGGAAAGGAAAGGGTGGGAGAAAGAGGAGATTTGTTTCTGTAAATCACTTATGGAAGACGATCTAAGGTGAAGGAGAAAGGATGGATACATACATGGAGAAGGGAAGGGGGAAAGACATGGACATACGTACATAATATGTGTGTGACATTCAGTACCTTTCACTCTTCCATGCGCTTACCTTGATGATAGTTATTGGTCACCTCATTAATCTTCTGTGGCGTTTTTGAGGCGTCAATGTGCACGACCTCGCCTTTCTCCAAACATACCACGGGGACCATGTCGATAGGGTGCGCGTACTGATTGTCCATCGGGCTCAAACGTTTGTAAAGGAATAGTTGCACCAGCCGTCCTTCCAATTCTCCATGCTCATGAACGCTCCAAGGGTCACACGCCACATCCGCCTCAACATTAGTTATACCATACCTCTCCTGCAACATCGCGCATACCTTGGCGTCAGCCTTGCAAATTTTCTCTGCCTCAAAGCAATCTTCAGGTGTGATAAGGGGCTGGACACCTGGCACAAGCTTCCATTGCTCTACCTCTTTACTGTCGAGGTTCACAATTACCTCCACAATCGCGTACGTCTCATTCTCCATACACACATTCAGCGGTGGCTGAAGGATGGCAAAGCTTTTGCGCGCCGGCCGAGGTCCCTTGCCGGCATCAAAAGCCAGTAACGCTGGCTTGCTTGGTTCGTCCAGCGTCACCACATTGAAAGTTAAAGCTTCAACGGGGGCGCCTGGGTGCTTGCCCTTGAAAGCGGCTCGAACTAATTCCGACACTGCCAGCATCTCCTCCGACGAGAGGGGGTCCAGCGGGTGAAAGGTTGATAACCAGGAGACCGCCATGGTTGGAACAAAACTTGTGTTATCTTGTTGTGTGCTTTGCTTACTTTTTGTGTGGGTTCGGAGGGAGAAAGATAGTGAGCAAAATTTGTGTGCCGACAAAAAAGAGGCAGAAGCGGCCAACGCGCTGCTATATCAGCAGCACCGCAGCGATGGTCACCTTAAGATGGCCTGAGCATTCATACCTGCCCTCAGTAATGACTTAAAACGGTACGCAGCATGATTCCAGCTCGTATGAACAAACATTGCATCAAGACTGCGCGAGGATTGTTACGCAGACGCGGCATTTTTCGTATCGGTCGTCGGCGATTATTGCGTCGATTTAAGCCTTTTTTGAGGGGGGGGGGGCGTATTCTTACATTGTTCCAACCATGGATATCTGTAATAAATTTGAATAGATGTTCATTTACCACATCAAGCCAATATCATCTTGACGTCCGCAAGACTTCAAACCTGGTAGCCAAGTAGCCGACCTAGCGATTGAACCTCCCCACTGCAAGTTCTGCGCACGGACACCGTGTTTTTAAGCAAACGAGAGGTACACAACTGCTCACAATTTTCCTGCCTGGACACTTTCCAGAAAGAAAGAGAGACAAACGAGAAGCAACTTTCATGTGAGCACAAGCAGAAACAAAAAAAATGCGTCCAACTCTAGCTATTAAAGCCAACATGAGCACAACAATAAAGCATCGTACATTTCGTGCACGCTTTCTTTTTTCCAACGGCTCTTCTTTTGGGTTTTGTATTCTACTTGCTTCTATGGATGCTCTTATTGCTTGCCAACATAGGTAACGTTTTCCCCCTAGAGTCTCTCTGTCCTTCCCTCCCACCCCCTCTACCCCACAACCCATCGTCACACGACCACCCACCCATTACTTCGCCCCCGGCTGAGGGGGCGCAGAAAATTGACGTGTCGATCCTCCGACATCCGGACCTTCATCCTCGTCCTCCTCCGTTGCCTGCCCTCCTTCTCCCGGTGCCCCATCGTCATCATAATCATCATACTCATCGTCGTCTTCCTCCTCGTCCTCATCCCCTTCGAACGCGTCGAGGGGAACCGCATATATCTTCAAGGTCGCCTTACTCGGGTCTTTCAACAACACGTACTTCCCCGGCTCCATGTTATTCTCGGGCGCCAAGAATTTGTCACACAACCACTTCACGACACCCCACATATTCGTCACCTTCAGGTTCAGCATCCGCTCGGCAAACTCCACGGGCTTGTATTGCGTTGTCCCCAAAATCAAATGGTCTATCGCCGATGCCTGCGACACCCGCGACACAAAACCTACCTTCATCAGATCCGCCCCGGCCACAATCGACTGTGCCGCCCACTTTGCAAGCTTGAAGCTGTTATTCTTGAGCTCCGTGGCGAGTATGCTGCCCTTTTGCATGTCGATCTTTTGCCTCCACCTCTGTGTCTCCCACTCATTGAGTGCATAACTCGTCAGGAACTCTTCCTTCCCTCCCCGAACCAAGTACCCCTGCAACTCCGTCCGCGCCACCAGCCGATATGGGCCCAACTGGAAGCGACGGTAGCGATACGCAACTGTCGCAGGCTCCAAGCCCTCCTCCTCCTCCTCGACGTTGAAGAACGGGTTCGCCTGGAAGGTCTTCCGGGTAGGAGGAGCAGCAGCAGCACCCGGAGCAGCGGCAGGACGCTTCAAAATCTGATGGGAGAAATTTTGATTGATCGCCGTTGCTTCCAGCTCAAGATTGCGAGGGTGATTGACGTCGTCCTCCGACTCCGGCAGCGGCGGCATCTCCGTGGCCGTTTCGTTAACGGTCATGGTTTTCAACGCGATCTCGTCGTCGCGGACATAGAGGAAGAGAAGGCCCCCCGGGAACTGCTCTGATTCAACCTTGTGTGCGACCAGGTCCCAGGAGTAGACCTAAGAAGAGGGAGGGTGGGAGCGAGCGAGCGGGGGAGGGGTTGGTGAATGTGTGTGTGTGTGTATGTGAGTGTTTGGTGGGGTGGGGGAGGGATTGTAGGGATGGAGGGGGGATCTGGAGATGAAGGAGTTGCGAGATTGGCTCTCATATTAGCGTATACTAGTAGTGTTGGTACGTTCAATGTCTACCTAGCCTGTATTCTCGATTTAAAAATTTTCAAAGATAATAAAAAGGGAATGCAAAACCATGCTTCGACTCACATATCTGCTCTCGAGTGAGAGGTGCTAATCATCGAGTCATTCCTCGTGCCCTCCCTTCATCTCCGCAAGATCAACACTGATCTCAATCTAGATTCTCATCTCCCCGATTCTACCCTTCCCTCAGTCCCTCCCTTCCTCCCTCCCTCCCTCCTCACCGATCGTCCGCAGGTCATCAAATGCGCCAACACCGCGTCCGTTGCGAACACCTGCCCGGCAAATTCCTCGGCCGCATACCTCTCCAGATTAGGATCATCCATGGTGTTAACGTAATACGGCAATATCTTGTCGAAGGGTTTGAGGGGGCGCTCATGCCTTGCCGCCACCTAGGTAGGAAGGGAGGAGCAGAGAGAGGAAGGGAGATAGGGAGGGAGGAAGGAAGATGAGCGAGATCTGGGGCAATCTAAATAACAACACGTGGAAAGTGCGGCGCCGCACAACCCCCCTCCTTCCCTCCTTCCCTTTCTCTCTCCGTCACTCCCTTAATCTTTACCTTATCGTAGGCCTCATTATACTGATCCAAGACGCCAAACCACTCCAAATCCTCCGCCTCAGGCACACTCGCCACGTGCAACTTACTCAATTGCGGCAAGTCCACCTCCTCCAACACCTGCCAGTCACTCTCCACATTCACACTCGCCTTTCTATTCTCCATCCTTCCCCTATACGACCCCCCCCTACCCCTCCATCCAAATCTTCCTCCCCTTCCTCCAGCCCCAGGTCCGCCCTGCAGCCGCCGTCGGTCCCCGGGGGCGTTCTGCACCGCCAGGGCCTTCACATCCCTCGCACCCCCCCTCGCTCCACCACGCCCTCGGCCACCGAATCCGCCTTGCTTAAAGTTAGGCCCAAAGCGGCTCTTAGTCTTCTTCTTGCCCTTTTCCGAGTCCACCATCCGGAACGACTTGTCCTCTGCTACGTCATACTCGTATTTCAAGCTCTCATTCGACACCTTGTACGCGTCTTCAAAGCGGGCCCGGCGTTGCTCGCGCATGCGCAGATAGTAAGCGCTTTGTGTCAACTCCGCGGCCTTGCCCAGACGGTCTGACTTGTTGAAAGGGCAATAGGGCAAGAAGCGAAACTGCGCGGGCTCATTCTCAGGCGTCGGGCCCCAGCCATGGTCGTTAAGAAAGACGGAAGGGGTCTCAAAGGGAAGCTCCTCTACAGGGCCCTCTACAGGGCCGTCTCCACCGTCGTCGCCGTGCGCCATGGTAAGTATTGACGTAGGGCTGTGGGATTGGAAACGGAGGGAGGATGAAAAGAGGGTGGTGTATGTGAGTGTGATGACGCAAAGAAAATCAGATATATAAGACGTAACCAACGTCAAGCAATCCGACACTGCAAGCAATGGATATTTTATCTAGATGCTTGTGAGATGTAGTGGCGAGTCCTTCTTGAACTCCGCAGTGAGACAGGCCAAGGAGAAGTAAGACATGCAGTGGGTGGGGTGGTTGAGGCCCGTGAGAAGTGAAGGCAGCAGCGCATGACCAGGACGTCCATTACTACCCCCGCAGAGGCATAATTTTTCTATCTTCCAAACCAATTAATTGCACCATGTAGTGATGCTGAACTAAAACTTTGGAGCACGGTAGAGGCGTGGCCGTGAAGGAGAAAGAAGAAAGACGCGGCCTGCGGGTGTGTGGCTGATGAGCGAAGCTTGGTGGTGGGTGACGCATCTCACATGGCTCCCCAAAGCCACGAAACACTGCATCCCTTCCCCCTCCGCTTTTTCCTCCGCGACAATCACCCCACCAGGAATAACAACGACAACAGCACCAATTGGATAAGATCCAAGGAATTGACTCAAAATCGTACGTTATGCTTTCTTTTTCCCTCCTATCCCCCCTAACTCTTATTCTTCTTCTTCTTTCCCCGCCTCTCCCTCCCCCGCTGCGAATTCGGATTCTTCCGTCCATATCCATACTGAATCCCATCTGCCGCCGCCGTCTTGCTCACCGCCACACCTAACGTCTCGGTGATGTCTGCCCCAAACATACTGGTAAGAGCCTTTGTCCTCCTCTTGACCTTCTGCTGCCAAATCCCCATTTGCAATTGATCCTCGCGCAGCAACATGTCACCCTCCCACCGGCCTGTCTTACCCTTGGGGGCCTTGGGAATCGAGTACTTGCACCCCCTCCTTGGCCGCCACAGCTTGCTCAAGTGCACGCGCAACTGGCCCGTTTCACTGTCCACCGAAATCGACACCCGCGACAGATAAGCATTCCCACACCTCGGGCAAAACATCCGCTCCTGATCGTGCACAATTTTCGCGCAACTCTCACACCGCCGCGCCCATTGCTTAACCCTTGTCACGGCCACACCATCGATTGACAATAATCTCAACCCCATTTGCAGCAAAACATTTTGCATTCCAAAGTCCGTCGTCACGCAAGCCACCACAGGCGGTGGCGGCACCACCCCTCCCTCCCCACCTCCCACCCCCAAGCTCGCCCCCGTGTAGCCATCCCCCTTTCTTGCTCCAAACAAGCTCTCCGTCCCCTTGGCCCGAACTGCCTTGATGTTCTCCACATTTATCCAACCCTCCCCATCATCCTCCTCCTCTTGCCCTCCCCCTCCATGTCCTTGCGTCGCTGCCTCTCGACCCGCCCCGCCCAAGAAACGAGAGGTCGCCTCACCACCATTCGCCCTTGTGGTGGTTAATGGGTTCCCAACAAAGCGATCCTCCTTTTCACTCAAAGAAAGCTTTTCAATCGCAAGAGGAATGGCAGGCGTGCCCTCCGTCTCTGCTTCCTTTTGACGACGAGCAGCTACGGCGTTGGCCGGTGGGGGAGGCTTTGACGCCGTCGCTTTCACGGCATTTGCCCAGCTAAAACAGGGTTTTATAGTGCTGCTACTATTGCTGCTGCTGCTGTCGGCGGACGGAGGAGGGCAGGTCGTTGCAGCGGGTATTGAAGCAGCAGCCATAGTAGTTGTGGTTGTAGTAGTAGTAGGAGGAGGGGGAGGAGGAGTAGTAGTGGTAGTGGTAGTGATCAAGGCGGCTTCGTTACTTTCCTCCTCCCCCTCGCTTTTACTTTCCACTTCAGTTTCATCTTCTCCATCCTCATCTTCCTCATCGCTGCTATCTTCATCCGCCACCTCCACATATACACGTTCATCCCCCGCCTCTCCCTCCGCCTCCCGCTCTCCGTCATGTTTCGCCCCTTCCTCCTCCTCCTTATCCTCTCCCTCCTTCTTTGTCTCAGGAGCCTTATCATTAGCCATGATCGCTATTCGCGTTACTGTCGTCTTCCTTAAATGCCCAAGATCCCCCCCATGCTCCTCCTCCAACGTGTACGTCAAGGCCAACACTCTCAAATCCACCTTGGACAAAGCCGAGTAATCCCCCGTCTGTCTCGCAAAATCTGCCACGGCCTTACACGCCTGTAGAGTTGGCTCGCGTGTGCGCAATTCAAACGGCAAGGTGTCCAGGTGGAAGCGGGCACGGGGATCACGCACCTCGGCAATCACTTCTGGGATGGTCCAGAAGTGCTCCGCCATACGTGCCAAGCTGTACCCCTGGCCTTTGATCAGCGCACCCGTGTCTAGCACCAGGTGCCGGACTTTTCTATCGCTGTTCAGGGTCGTGGATGGCGTGGGCGTGGACTCGGCCATGGTGGTGAATGCTGTCAGCAGTACCTAATGCCTTCGCGTAGGAGTATTGTACAGTATCTAAGGATAAAAGGGTGGAGGTGGAGGAGAGAAGGATTAATGATAGTCGCAATTGCACAAAATGGTAAAAAATTTGGGACCATGAGCATCTCAACCATATATCAATCGCAATTATCATGTCCAGAGCGCATGGTTGGGGACTCTGCCGTTGTCAAAAGCATTGCGGAAAGCAAGCTCATTGACCTCCTCCCCCAGCCACCACACTTCATCTCATCGCCAACAAGCACAGCAAAGTGACATCGCACGCCTACAACACCCACACACAACCGTAAAAATAACAGGTTGTTAGCTCCAGGAGTGTGTGGGCACGCGCCGGTGCAGTTTTATGCCCAAACGCCGCACTCCGGAAGCCGCCCCCGCGCAAGCTCCATTACCATCCGCAACATCCTCTTCCTCCAGCCGCCCCACTACCTCGAAGGCAGCAGCCATGGAAATTGACGCACCGTCCACATTTCCGCCTCTTGCGGTATTGTCCCGGTTGGACCTGGATGGGACGCGCCCCGTCACGGATCCGAAGCATTATCGTCTCATTACATTGAGCAATGGCTTGGAAGCGTTGTTGGTGCACGACCCACGTATCACCCCCGTCTCGGCCGAGGCAGCAGCAGCGGGGAAAGGAGGGCGGGATAGGAGGGAAGAAGAGGGGGATGAGCATGAGGATGAGGAAAGCGATGGAGGCGACGATGAAAATGGGGGCAGCGGCAGCAGTGGCTCTGAGGGAGGGGAGGACTCGGGCTCAGATGACGAGGACGATGCTTCTGCTTCTTCATGCGAGCTCGACGCCAGTGCCACCAGCACCTATAAAAATATGGGGCCTAGCTTAGATACCTTAGACACGAGCTTGAGTCTCAGCACGAGCAGCAATTACCCTTCGGACTGCCACGAGGTAGAATCGCCACGGCGGAAAAAACGGCCTCCGCACCATATATACCCCCCCTCTCACGTCGGTAGACACGGTCAGGAAGACGTCTGTCTCGGCGGGCCCGAGCACGATCATCCTCCCCACCCTGCCCTCACCACCGACACAGAGGAATGCCCTGGTCCTACTGTTGCTGCTGCTGCTACTGGAGGAGGGGAGGATGGAGCAGGGGTCCGCTTGTCAGCAGCAGCGATGGCGGTAGGGGTAGGTTCGTTCCATGACCCACCGGGCGTGCAAGGGCTGGCACATTACTTGGAGCATATGTTGTTCATGGGAAGCGAAAAATACCCGGATGAAAATGCGTATGATTCATTTATAAGTAGTCGGGGAGGGTACAGCAACGCCATGACTGAGTGTGAATACACGGTGTACCATTTCGAGGTGCCGCCGGCAAGTTTTGAAAAGACCCTTGATATCTTCGCCCAGTTCTTCATAAGCCCCTTGATGAGGCCCGAGGCGTCTTCCCGGGAATTGGAGGCCATTGAAAGCGAATTCAATCTCTCCCGTGGCAACGACAGCACGCGGTGCACTCAGTTGATCTGCCATACCTCCCGTTCGTCGCATCCTTACTCCAGCTTCCCCTGGGGGAACCTCTCGTCACTCCGGGACGCCCCGTTGGCGGCTGGTTTGGACATTAACGATGAGCTTCGCCGTTTTCACCGTCAGCACTACACTGCGCCGAACATGAGGTTGCTCCTCCTCGGCATGGAAGACCTTGACATCCTCGAGAATATCGTCTGTCACACATTTGCTGGTATCCGTGTCCCTCCCTCTCTCCCTCCCTCATCACCTTTACCGATTGTGCAGCCTTCTATTCCTTCTGCCCTCCCTCCCTCGATTCTGGACGGCCTGCCGCCCCCGATGGACGAGACCAATGCCTTGGGATGGTTGTTTCGTATAGTGCCTGTTAGGGACTTACACCAGCTGCACCTCACCTGGCAGCTGCCTTCCTTGCTGGAGCAGTACCGAGCCAAGCCATGGGAGTATTTTGGGTAAGGGAAGGAGAGGACCGAGGGAGGGAAGGAGGTGAGATGAGGAGATTGTGATGTATTGCTAAAGGCGTTTGAGGCTGAGGCCTGATCGTTTACCCTCCCTCCCTTCCTCCCTCCCTCCCTGCTTCTCTTTCCAGGCATCTCCTCGGGCATGAAGGCCCCGGTTCGATCCTTGCCTGCCTGAAAGCCAAAGGGTGGGCGACGGCCATCGTCGCCGGCATCAGTGGGGAAGGATATGACTCCTCCACAGGCCTCGCATTATTCACGATGGCGGTGACCCTGACCGAGGGCGGCGTAAGTGAGTGGCCTGCTATCATCTCGCTGATCTTCACTTATTTGGGGGTGATGAGGAGGGAAGGGTGGCAAAAATGGATCTTTGACGAGCTGTCTGCGATCAGTGCCATGCAGTATAAATACCAGGAGGAGATCGAGAGCGGGGAGCTGGCGGAACAGCTGTGTGTGGGGTTGCTGCCCATGTACAGGTTTAGGAAGGAGGAGATGTTGCAGGCGCCCTTCTTGATGTGGGAGTGGCGGCCCGAGTGGTTGGAGGCAATTATGCGGGTGATTAAGGACCCAGCCAAGTGTAGGGTCGATTTGATAAGTTCCTGTTTTGGGAGGGCGGGGTTGTTGGATGCAGCAGAGCAGCAGGATAAGGGCGGGGTGGAGGGCGGGAAGGAGGGGCATGTGATTGAGGGGGTGCCTGTGGAGAAGGAGCCGAGATTCGGTGTGCATTTCACACGGGAAAAAATCCCCGGGAAGACGTTGCAGGCGTGGACGGATAGTTTTGCTGCTGCTGCTGCTTCTACTTCTGCTGATACAACGGGGGCGAAAATGGGGAAGGTGCAGCAGCAGCAGCAGCAGCAGCAGCAGCAGCAGCAGCAGTACGACAAACATCAATCTCATCATCATCAGCAGCAGCAGCAGCAGCAGCAGCAGCAGCAACAGGAACCGCGGCTGGCCTTGCCGTTACCAAACCCCTTTGTTGCCACAGACCTGACCGTCAAAGATTTGCCTTTCGTCGATGACGTCTCCTCTTCGACGTCCACTACTGCAGCTGCTCCTCCTGTCCCTCCCTCCCTCCTGCCCTCCGCGTCCTCCCTCTCTCTCCTCCCCAGCAGCAGCGGTAACATGAATCCCAACGGCCTAGAGGCCTCCCTCCATACGCTTCAAAAAGAGGATCCGGAGCTCGCTTCTATCCTCTCTCAGATCCGATCTTCCCTCCCCCCCTCGTTCAAATACCACTACCCTACCCTCCTCTCCTTCCCTCCCTCCCTCCCGTCCTCCTCTGCGTCATTCGACGCCCTCTATTTGTGGCATTTGCAAGACCGTGTTTTTCGTACCCCCCGAGCAGCAATCTACCTCAAATTGGCTACTCCTCACGCCTACGCCTCTCCTCGGCATGAGGCCATGACAGAGCTTTTCGTTCGGCTGGTGCGGGACAGTTTGAACGAAGCCACGTACCTGGCCAGTATTGCGGAGCTTCATTATGTGTTGAAAGGTACACTCTTGCCCTGTCCTGTCCTCCCAATCTCTCCCTCTCTCCCTCCCTCCCTCCCTCCCTCCCTCCCTCCCATTCGCCGGCCTCGATGTGGGTGTAGTTTGTCGTGGGGTCCAGCTCTTTCATCCACTCTTCCTCTTTCTCTGCCTCCTTCCCTCCCTCCCTCCCTCCCTCCCTCCCTCCCTCTCTCTTACCAGCCACTGAACTAGGACTAGAGCTGCACTTTCACGGACTCTCTGACAAGCTCTTGCGTCTCGTCGAACTCGTCCTACGTCGGCTTCTCTTGAGGGAGGGTGGGACGGAGAATGGAGATGAAGGAGAGAAGGATGGGGGGCGGGAGAGAGGGAGGAAGGGAGGAAGGGGTGTTTTTTTTGCGTGTCATCCGTTGAGATTCGAAACGCAAAAGGAGGCGTTAGTGCGGAGCTACGGCAATGAAAATATTAAGCCGAGTCGCCACGCCCGGATGCTGCGCTTGCATGTGTTGAAGGAAAAAATGTGGACTGCGGAGGCGTTGGAGAGGGAGGCAAGGACGCTGACGATCGAAGAGATGGAGCAATTTGTGCCTCTTTTGTTGGGACAAGTCCAGGTGGATGGGCTCTATCAGGTAGAGATGGAATGAGGGTGGGAGGGAGGGAGGGAGGGAGGGGCGGATACGGGAAGGGCAGTATTTAGAGTGTACACTGTTTATCTCTCCCGACCTTATTTCATTTCCCCTCTCCCTCTCTCCCTCCCTCCCTTCCTCCTTCCCTTTCGTCACAGGGCAACTGCGACGCCGCCGACGCCGACGCTCTCCACTCACTTCTCTGCTCCCTTTTCCAAGAGGCGAGCATCATGCCCCTCCCTCCCTCCTCCTACCCCTCCAATCGCATCGTCGTTCTGCCGGAACGGACAAACCTCCTCCTGGCTGCTGAGAGCGTGGACAGCGGTGAGAGGAACTCGGCGTTAGAGGCCTACTGGCAGCTGGAGAAAGACACAATTGAGGACCGAGTGGTGGTTCAGATGCTTGAGCAGGTACCTATCCCTCCTTCCCTCCCTCCCTCTCTCCCTCCCTCTCCCCCCCCCTCTTCTTGGGGTCGCGGCTAGGCACATACACTTCTTCGTATTCGCATACCACTGCCTCTTCCTCCCATCCACCCTCCCTCCCCTTCCCCCACCCTCTCACCGTCCCCTCCAGCTCCTCGAAGAACCCCTGTACGATACTCTTCGTACCAAGGAGCAGTTGGGCTATTCCGTATCATGTGGCCTCCGAATGACGAACGGCATCCTCGGTTTGGCCATTCGGATCCAATCGGAACGCTATGAACCTCGGCACCTCCACGCCCGCCTCGAGGCATTCCTCCTCTCTTTTTACACAACCCTGTCATCCCTGCCCCCTTCCGTCTACGCCCGGCAAGTCGCTAGTCTGGCTCAAAATAAACTACAGAGGGACGCGAGTTTGAATGATGAAAGTGGAAGATACTGGGCAGAGATCGTCGACCGTCGGTTTCAATTCGATGTCGGTCCGTTGGAAGTCATGGCGTTGCTCCAGGTAGGCAAGGAGAAGGTATTAAAGCTGTTTGAGGATAGGATTGGGGTGAGTGCGAAAGAGGGGAAGCATTTGGCGGTGCTGGTCACGGGGAGGGCGTGCCGTGCCCGCAGAGGAGGAGGAGGAGGAGGAGGGGGAGGAGGGGGAGGGTTGACTCCAACTAGGCCTCGAAAGGGGAAGAAAGGGGACGCGGGGGAAGTAGGAGAAGGAGAGGGAGGAGAGGGAGGAGGAGGAGAAGGAGGGACTGGCTCGACGTCTCCCCAGTTGTCGTCTTCGCGCTTGCAAAAGCACCAGCACACATGTCCTCATATCTTGCCGTCGCGTTCGAAGCAGCAGCACCAGCAGCACCAGCATAGGCACCACCACCACGATTTACTGAGTGAGCAGACTAGGAGGACGGTGATGCTCTCGGTGGATGATTGTGGACCCGCGGCAGTGGCAGCAGTGGCAGGAGTAGGGGAGATAGCAGGAGGAGGGGAAAGAGGAGGAAATGGAGGGATTGCGTTCTATCCAAACCTGACGTGAGATGAAAGTATGAGTAAGTTTAGATAGATGGGTAGAAAAGTAGCTTTGAAAGCGGTAAAGAGAAAGTATCTTGACTAGCTGAAGCATCGGGATGGATCAGGTGGGGGTTATATATTCTGGGGCCTGCCCTTTCCTGTCTTGCTGTCCCTCCCTCCCTCCATCCACCCATCCCTATCTCCTTTCCTTTATCATTTTCTCCCCACAACCCCAAGCATTATCTCCCAGGACGAGAGCCACGTTGTTGCTATGTACGGTCCCCTGGCGCTGCGTGTGAGGGGAAAAAGAGAGAAATTATAACGGAAGATAAATGAAACTCGAACAGACTGAAGGTAAGTGGAAGTCCGCCACGCCTATCAGTCCTCCATCCCCACAAGGCTGGCGTTGGAAAAAATAGTAAAAATGAGAAACAAAAATCAAAGACAAGAAATAAATAAAATAAAACAGACACACCCACACACATGCGTCGTTCTTTCCATTACGATTACTTTTGTAGTCCTCTTGTTGTCGCAGAATGTATCGACATCGTCCCGGCAGCCATCTACGCCGCCTCCTTCTTCCTCTTCGCCTCCTCCAACAACTCCCTATAACTCTTCATCTTCCCCTCCGCCGGCGGGGGCACCTTCGGCACCGAAAACGGACTCACTGCTCCCTCCGCCGCTGCCTGCGCCTGCTTCAACTCCTCGATCGCTCCCGGATTTTCCTGTAGGTACTCCTCCACACTCTGCCCGTATGCCTCCTCCGTCTCCCCCCTCAGCAAGGCCATGGTGTCTCCCAGCACGGTTTTCAACAACCCCAACTCTTCTCCTTTCAACGGCCCGGACATTTTCCCAAACGCTCCCGAGTGCTTTAGGACCAAAGCCATAGTTCCCTGCATCTTGGAGCGCTCCTCACTGGTTAGCTCCTTCGGTTCTAGATCCGATGTGGTGGTGGAGGAGGAGGAGGAGGAGGAGGGAGAAGAGGGGGAGGAAGAGGGGGTTATGAGCGTAGGAGCTGGAGGAGAGGAGGGAGAAAGGGGCGCAGCGGAACGTACAGCTTCTTGGAGTTGTTGTTGCTGCTGCTGCTGTTGCTGCTGCTGTTGCGGCCGCTGCGCTTCTTGCTGCTGTTCCGGTCCCGCCACCACTTCGATGACGTCTTGCAGTAAATTGAGCAAGCGTGGCACCTGAGCTCCTGCTGCTCTTGCCCCTTCCTCGTCCGCCCCCAGTGACGCAAGCATCTCCAACGCCGCCGCTGTTGATAGCAACAACTGCCTTTCCTTCTCCTCCACCAAATATCCATTCGCTGGCCTTGCTTTCGGCGCTGCCGCTCCTCCTCCTGTTGCTGCTGCTGCTGCTGCTGCTGTTGCCACCACTGCAGGTACCCTTCCCCCTTCTTCTTGCATCATCCGAATGACGGACGTTAGAAGCTGCTCGAGTCGATCGAGGTCAGCGCCCTGTAACCGCTCCCCCACCGCTTGATGTGCTGTTAGATATGCCCCTAACTGAGTCAAAGAGCTCTCGATGCCCATTTTGGGGAGCATGGAAGGAGGAGGAGGAGGAGGAGGAGGATCGTAAAGGGGAGGAGGAGGAGGAGGAGAAGGGCTGAAGTAAAAAGCGCCTTGGTTGACAGGGGTGGGTTGCTGAAGGTACTCTTGGGGAGGATACGAAGATGGAGGAGGGGGGGAAGGGGCGTAAGGAGGGGGGATGTAGGGACCGGCGGTGCTGCCGGTGGTCATGGGATTGGAGCCCCAACCAGGAGGGGGAGGGGGGGTAGACTGCCCTTTCCCTTGCCCACTGCGGTTGTTGTAGTTCGCCGCATCGTCGTCCCATGCACTCGTCACTTTGGTCTGCTGTGCCGTAAAGGCAGCCTGTTGTTGCTGCTGTGTTTGTTGCTGTTGAGGCGTAGGGATAGAGGGAGGCAGGGGGACCCCCTTCTCACCCGGGGCAAGGTCCTCTTTGCGGATAGTCTGCCAGGGGTTATTCTTGATCTTTTCACGGGCATCGGCCTTGAGCTTGGAGATGTAGCCTTCGTCAGAGTCTTCAGTTTGTGGGCCGGAATATCCCCCCGTGTCCGCGAAGTGGATCAAGCGGCGGTAGTTCACGGCCTGCTCGCTCATGTCGTCTGGGGCGTACTTGGAGAGCAGGAATTGCTTCAGTCTCTCCTTCGCAGGGTTGCTGCCGGGAGCAGAGGCGGCTGCGTCGAAGACCCCCTTAAAACGCGAGCCGCCGTGTTGCTCGTAGTTCTGCGGCGTCCCTTTTTGTTGAGCCACGGCCTGCTGGTCTTGCATTTGTTCGGGCGAAGGTTGCTGTTGGTAGCGGGCCGGTGGCACGTAGGGTTCTGGAGTGGCCTCCACAATTGGCGCACCGGGAGGACGCAGAGGAGGGGGGGGAGCACGGGCAGCAGTTTCGGCGACCTTGGCGGCGTTCTCGGCGGCGAGTTTTGCTTCGTGCTCCCGGTAAAAGTCCATGAACTTGTTCGGGTTGAAGCCTTCCGGGCTGGAAGGGGTGGAGGGAGGGAGGCCTGCAGGGGCTTGGGCAGGGGTGCCGAAGCCTGGTGGTAATTCCCCGCGTGCGTAGGCTTCCATGCGGGCTTTTGCGGCGTCATTCATGGCTTTGATCTCCTCGGATGTGCGCGTAACGGGGCCACGGGAAGCGGGAGGGGCACCTGTGCGGCCGGCTTGACCGCGCTTGAGGGATTTCAAATAAGGATCCTCCGACTCACTTTCGCCATCGTAGCTGTGGCCGATAAACTCACCACCAGCATCGCCGCCTGCAGGCTGCCTCTGCGACGCCAATGCAATCGTGTGAGAGCGTGGGAGGGGATGGTGAGTCGTAGAGGAGGAAGGCAGCGGGAGGATACTAAAACCCCAGGTTACGGTGGGCGCCGCAGCCATGAAGAGCATCAAGAAGGCCCGAAGAAGCGCTGTGCGCGCGCCTTGTCGTCTCATGGCGCCTTTCCTGTGTTGGACGAAGTGGGGATTTGGAGGAGGAGCGAGAGATGAGATGGAGTTGCTGTTGAGGCTCGATGCCGTCTGCGGTGAAGAGGTGGAGGGCAGAGGAGGTCGACCTGATAAGCCACCGAGGCTTGCACTTGGGCGCTGGCAGAGTGCCAAAGCAGTCCTGATTCACATTCCAAGCACATCGAACATCAATCTCGGCCGCCTGAGTTTGTGGACTGCAGGGTTGGTCAGCGTCCATCCTCCTATCTTCCCTCAAATATGAGTTTCATGGGTCGAAAGCGTGACTGTTGACGGAATGCTGGGCTTTTTGGTGTTGCCAGGAATCAAGCGTGTCACAGCGACACTCCACCTGATTAATACAGTTCCTGACGCTCATAGACCTCCCCATTCACCCTGTGCAGGCGTCCTAAGTGAATCCCCAAGCCAAAAGATTCCAATCAAACACTCGTTTGTGGGTACGTGGCTGTTACTTCCGCCGCGCCCCCTTGCGTCAATCCAAACACCCAGAACCAAAGCGGGCATCTCTACATGGACGAGCCATACTACCGCCAGCACGGGCACCATGATGAAGAGGAAGAGGATGGGATGATCCTGAGTACGGCGCAGCTGGATTGCAGGCTGCTTCCAGGCGAGCTCATTGTTGCCTTCGTGAAGAGTGAGTGAAAATGGAAATGGGAGGGGGGGGGGGTAGGCCCTTGAGGTTAAGGCTCTTCTACGTTGGCTTACCCACTCATATTGTCTCGTTGCATGCACAAATGGATAACAGGAGAACATGTCTTGCAAGCGTCATGGATCATCCTTAAGGTTGCCTTGTATGCCGAGGAAGAAGAGAAGAACCAAGACGAAGAGGAAGAGGATGAGGAAAGTGCAATTGTACGACGACGGCAGGAAGACGGACCCGACAATCACTATCAGCACCTGCACCACCAGCATCGACGACGCCAGCACCAGGAGGTAAAGGCGAGAACGCAGAAGAATGAGATGGGAGAGAGCGTTGACATCGTGACTGAATCCATGGCAGGGCAACCACCGGGACCTCCTATCCTTACTCACCTCATTCACTCCACTCCCGCCGTCGCCCCTCCCCTCCTTCCTCAACAGCCTGCCGCCATGCGCGCCCTCATACTCGACGGCGACGGGGCCACCCTTGTCATGTCTCAACACCACTACTCCCTTATCCAACGCGCGGGCCTATCCCACCTCATCACCCTCGCCCCACACCCTTGGCGCGCCTTCGAATTCTGTCTCGGCCACACCGTCGCCGACGTCCCCGGGGTCGTCAATCATTTGGCCAAGCTCATGGCGGACGAAAACATTTCCATCCTTCACCACTCCACCTACGGTGCCGAGATCTTCCTGGTTCAATCCCGCGAATTAAAAAAGGCCTTGAAATGCGTCCGCGAAAAGGTTGACGCCACATTACACGTCGTCTTGGCCGCACGGGCAGTGCGTGCAGCTTCTTCAGTGTCGGGAGCTGCGTCAGCAGCAGGAGGAACAGGAACGGACTCGGAGGGCGGGTCTCCGCCGCTGCCCGAATCGCCGCAGAAAAAGGAGAAGCAGGTGGAGAAGAGGGGAGGAAGGAAGAAAGGGGGAAAAGAAGGAGAGGGTGATGAGTACGACCAGAAGATATATGAGAGCGGGGTGAGCAGTGACTGGGAGGGGAAGGGTGGGACGTCGACGTCGACGCCAGCAGCGCCTTCGACACTAATTGCCTCCTGGGCACAAAAGCTACGGATACGCAACCCCTTGCATCCCCTCCTCTCTGCTCCCTCATCCTCGTCCTCGTCCTCCCTTCGCTCCCCTGTCTCGGCCTCCTCCACCCCTTCCTCTTCCTCAGCCACAGGAGTCCCCCTCTCTTCTTTCTTTTCGAGTCTGCCCGCCACTGCTGGACAAAGTGCCCCCTCTCTAGCCTCACACCTCCTTCCCCCCCCCCTCCCTCCTCCTCCTCCTCCTTCTCCTTCATCCCCGGCATCCACTGACTTCGCCGCACATATTCTACGCCCCTATACACACGTAGCACTATCTGCAACAGTAGCAGCAGCACCAGCAGCGGCGGCAGCCGCAGCAGCAGCAAAAGGAACGTCAACATCAGCTTCTATCCCCCCACCTGTCAACTGCAACAGCAATAACACCAACCCTCCATTCTCCTCCTCCCCCTTCTCCACCTCCCTGGGACCCCGCTGCCCTCCCCTCGTCCTTCGTGTGATGTCACAGCCGTTGGTGTTAGCTAGGCTCAACAAGAATTACCTCCAAGAATGCTCGCACCTCCTCGCGCGTCTCCTTCTCTTTGACCGCAGGCCCGTGCATCGTTTCGGCTCCTCTTCTTCGCATTCTAGAAGGTTTAGGAAGGAACGGAAGGAACGCAAGATGAAGATGAAGAGGGAGGGTGGAAGAGGGGGCGGGAGGGACAGCATCGACGGGCACATCTGCTCACCTGCCACGGCTGGTGCTGCCACTTCGCACGTGATTCCCATCATCCACTCGTCCACCTCCTCCTCCCTCACTCCCTCCTCTGTCGCCTCCTCCTCCTCCGCCTCCTCCTCCTCCTCCGCCTCCTCCTCCGCCTCCTCCTCCTCCTCTGCCTTCTCCTTCTCTTCCTCGCTCAACCCCTCCCCCGGAACCCACCAGAGAAAGGGAAAAGGGCGCGAAGGTTTCCTTCGCTCTCACCTCCAGCAACACATTCTCTCCTCCCCCTCCCTCCCTCCCCATCTCTCCTCCTCCTCCCCCTCCTCCCTCCCTTCGTCCTCCGACTTTGGTCCCTTGGCAATGATTGAAATGGAGGGAGAGGTAACCCTCCTACTCGAGGAAGCATCGCTCTCCCTCTTCCCCCCCCTTGCCCTCCTCCCCTGTCCTCTCCGATGGCGGGCGTTGAAGTTGTGTGGTCGTCCGTTTGGATTCGAAGAGACGGGCTTGGTGGCCGCGATGAGTAAGATGGATGACTCCATCCCACTGCTTAATTTTTCGACATTTCAGACGAACTTTTCGCTGGTCGAGGAGGGAGGAGTGGCTGGGACCGTGGCAACATTACGGAGGGAGGTAGGGGCAGGAGTGGAGGGATGGGAGGAGGAAGATGAGGAGGAAGAGGAGAAGGAAGAGGAAGAGGAAGAGGAGGAGGAGGAAGGGGAGAAAGGGGATGATGAGGAGGAGGGGCTGGAACCGGGAGGGGGAAGGAAGGTTGGGATGGGATTGAGTCGGAGCGTGGAGGAGGGAAGAGGTCGGGGAGGAGGGAGGGCGATGTTTCATTCGGGGGGAGGGTTTGTACGATTTTGAGCCAAAATAGAGAGGATGAAGAAGAGAAAGGTGGGGGAGACATGGGAGGAAATTGTAGACAGGAAAGAGGGATGACGAATACTGTGTGTGGGAATGGCACAGCAGCACAAAGGCGCCAGGATTTATGGAGAAAACAAGTAGGTGTATGTGTATGTTCACACAAGAAATACATGGAGAGGTAAAACAAGTTGTTCGCAGAGGAAGTATGATAGCAAGAGAAAGGGTGCAGCGTGAGATGCAAGATTCTAGCTGGGGTGGCAAACACTGAAAAGAATGATGTCTCTTTCAATTAATCATTGCTGGATATTTGAACATTTTGGCAAGTAAGTCACATTATTTAATTCTTCTCTAATACGCATAGATGTGCTGCTGTTGAACGACCCGCGCGCCTTCCACCCACACCCCGGTCCACATACATGCCCGAGCCCAAACTCAAGTGCTGCCACACCACGGCAATGAACAGAGTCGTCTGAGCAGAGGAGAATAATGCGTCTTGTGCTTGCTTCATGGAAGAGGCCGAGAAGTTCATGGCAAAGTCCATCAGGATGATGAGCTGGCCGTTGGGTAGGTTGAGGCGGAGGATGCGCATGGACTCGCGCTGCGTGGGCTCAAAAATATAGTGCTCCAAAAACTTGTCCTTCGAGCACTGGCACAGCAGCATCAATTCAACAACAGCTGGTCAACATTCCTCGTGCCAAACAGATGAGACAAAATCCTTGCCGCCATGCGCAAGCGTGAAGAGACGTACCTCGATTTCATCCGCAATTTCACACATGCGTCTCCGCCCTAGAACTGTCTCAAGCCCGCGGCCTTGCACACCTCCCTATTCTTCGCCTCGGTTTTCGACCTCCTTGTTCTCAATGCCTGCACATGCCCCAGCTATATGTGATGTGATGGAGGGTGGGGAGGAAGAGCGGTGAGTGAGGAATGAGGGAAGATAAAAATGGTGACTGGAAAGAGTAAGCCTACCTTCTGCGTCATCTCCTTCCTCGCCGACTCGAGATTAGCGTTGTCTTGCTTGGCCTTGTCGAGCTCCCCCCACACCGCCAGCCCCTCCATGTACTCCTCTAATTCCCTTTCAAAATCTTCCACCTCATCACTCAAGTTGGCAACAATGATGCCCTGCTCCCTCTTCTCGTCGAGGAATCCATTGACTGCCTCCGATGTCAACTCTTTCAATGATGCCAGCTCCCTCTCCAGCTTCTCATTACTCCTACCCGCCCGGAAAAGCTCCTGCTTGACATGATCACATTCTTTCCCCTTCTTCCTGTGCCGCGAAATCATTAAACTCCTATACTCCTTCTCCTCTACCAGTTGCTTCGCATTCCTATTCACCTTCTCCCTCAACTTCCTCCCCTCCTCCTCCCTTCTTTCGACGCCTCAAGCTCCCGCACCTTGATGGCGCAGTCCTCCCTCACGCTTGCAACCTCATGTCGGTGGTCAGCATCGTTGGGACCCCGTTTGGCCTCCAACTCCGCTTCCAAGATCTTGATCTGGACGAGCTGCTTCTGGTACGCCGCCAAAAGAACTCCGTTGCCAAGTAGGGCCTGGAACAACTCCACCTCTTGTAGTAGCCCAGCATTGTCTTCTTTCAGGCTCGCTACCTGTTCCTCCAACCTCTTGTTGACCTTATCGAAATTCCCTTTATTCGCATGGTTCTTTCTCCACCTGTGTTGAGGAGGGAAAGTGAAGGAGCAGGGAAAGAGAGTGAGGGGGCTGCTTGCTTTGGGGGGGGGGGCTGCTTTAGTTTGTGGCACGCGAACTTGACCAATTTACCACTGATACCTCTCCTTAACGGTGCAGCTGGCCTGATTGCTTTTGTAGCGAGCTCGGATGGCTTGAATGGATCCCAAAGCGGCATAGGCGGCGCCTTGTTGGGCTTGGGCGCAGCCTCTCCCTGGGAAGGTTATTCCGCCTGCTGCGCCGCTTGATGCCTTCCTTTGGTCCTTCCTGGCACGCTTAAGCTCAGCATTGGCACCATCCTCTTCTGTTTCTGGTAAGCGCTTTCGACTGCGGGCATAGACATTTATGATGTGTTTTGTGATGGGGGAGGAAGTGGGCTGGGGGTGGGTTGCCTGGGGGAGGTCATGACCGATGTCCCTAGCACGCCAATCGCCAAACCACAGCCCAGTCACGTCCTCACATGTCTGTAGAAGACATGTGCAGTGGTTACGGTCTTTATCATGCATTTTGGCACGTGTTTGGGGTCCTGAGGTGTATGCAGGCTGCTAGAAATATTTCCGTATGCTACTTTTGAATGCAGGCGATGTAGGAGGCCGGCCGGCCCCTTGGTGGTGCTTAGTCAGTCCCCTTGCCGGGAGTACTGCGAAGTAATGCGGGCGCGTTCACCATTCTACACGGAAATATTAAAAATACGGACAGAGTCATTTTAAACGAGCTTCGACGGTTTTTGGCAAGGTGACCGCGGAACGACGGCTGCGGCAGAAATTCCCGGAACTTCCTTGAAGGGCCATCGGCGAACATGAGCATGTTCGACATCAACACTTGAGTGCTTCCCCCGCGCGGAGAGGCTCTGTGGTTAGCGGATTAGCGACTCACCCTTCGGCCTACTAGCGCTTTACGGCTATATCATTGAGCAAATTTTGACATCGCCATTTTCTTAAACATGCCATTCCCTTCAAGCCCGCAAGATGTGCGTGTATCCTCTCACGCGCGGCCGTGCTTCCAACGAGCGACAGCGTTTGTTCCATCGCGCATCGAGACATACCTACAAGTACAAGTATATCACCTTTTCTAGCCACTGGCTTGCTGGTTCCAGTTGTACTCCGTGCCATGCAAGGCAGCGCTTGCTCCAGTAGTGATCCTTGACAGAGGTGCCGGCAGCTGGACTAGCATTATAATATCCCAAGCTGAATACCCGCTTAATTAAACTGCTCTACTGCTGTAATGGACGCAAACAAGGATTGTACCAACTGCTAACACAAACCACACGTAGCAGATGCCTAGCAAATTTCCTTTCCTGATGATGAGAGCCGCGCGGAACCCGGGCACAGTGCCATGCAAGTGTTTGCCAAGTCTTGAGATGAGAAATCGTTCTTTCATGTTCCCCTCCTCGTCCTCTCCCCTCCTACCTACGATCACAGTCCCAACATGCCTCAATCTTTACGCCTCATCTATTTCAATTTCGGGGGTCGAGCGGAAGCCATCCGTTTGGCTTTACACGTTGGATCTGTCGAGTTTGAAGACATAAGAATAACCGAGAGGGAATTCCGCCAGCAGAAGTCTGGTACGTACGCAAAGATTCTGGTAGTTGTCCGATAAGATTTAACTCATCAAACATCCGTTTATCCTCTTTCCACCTTGTCCTCTTCAATAACCCCTCCCAGAGGGCAAGTACCCCTTTGGAAGCGTCCCCGTCCTCGAAGTCGACGGTGTCGTCTATGCACAGTCTGTGGGCATCCTCCGCTATGTCGGTCGGCTCGGTAAGCTCTACCCAGAAGACCCTCTGGCAGGGCTTGCTATCGATCAAATCGTCGGAGCAGTGGAAGATATGATCGTCGCTACTGTACCCTACCTCTTCGCTCCTGAAGCAGACAAACCCTTGATGAAGGAGAAGCTGGAGCAGGAAGTGTACCCACGGTTTTTCTCGGCGTTTGAAAATTTGTTGAAGGCAGATGGGAAGGGATTTTTTTATGGGCAGCACTTGACAATTGCCGATTTGGCGGTCTACCCGGTGCTGCAATGGATAACGACCTCAATTGTTGGTAAGGAGAGCTTGGACCCTTACCCTCTGCTCAAGGCGTTGTTTGCGACGATTGAGGGGCATGAGAAGGTCAAGGACTATTATGACTATGAGAGGCGACGGACCGAGGAAAAAGAAGGGGAAGTGGGGCCAACAAGCTGAGGTGTGAATAAATGTGAGGGTTTATGTAAGGGAGGGTAGATGGGGAAGTGAAGTCGGTAGTAGGTTCTGTTCTGGGAATGCCTTGTAAGAAGAGAACAGGAATAGGAGAAGTGAGCGCGAGTTTTGTGAAATCCTGATGAGAGGCGAGTGTCATTAGCTTGGTCTTTGGCAAACGGGAAGAGGTTTGAAAACACCCCCCCACATGGTTGTAGTTAACTCTTGGTCTTGTGCTTGACCACGTTCACAAGATTTGCTCTATCTTGTCTGTTTTATTTTCAGTGTACCCTCAGGGAGGAATATAAATGCTGCAGCCGAAGCAGGCCGAGTCTGCCAAATCTTAGTGTTGCGTTTGACTTGTGAAAAGGCAGGCAACCCTCCCAAGTGTGGCTGTCTGGCCCATGCTGAAGGCACAAAGAGCAGCAGGCTGCGGCGACGCGCAACTCTTCTCTCTGCTGCCATATTGATACGTTCATCCCCCTCTGTCAAGACCGGCACCCTGAACAGTCATACAGCTTGACTCCAAGCAGAAGTGCATGCTTTTGTGTGTTTGTGTGCATTGCGTGGCAGGGGAAGATGCAGACTTAGACGAGCCCTACCATGTATGACCCCCGAAGCCATGCCATCCGCACCATCACCAACACGTGACGCACGCCCGCTGCTCATTCCCCAACCCGCACCACTGCCACATCCACAGTCTTGGCTGCACCAACAGCACCTAAATCTCCAGTAGCAAGCCCACCACGTGCTGCTTCTGCCGGCGTGGTGTGGCCTTTTTGTGACTGCTTCAATCCAAGGAGCAATCCCTGTGGGCTCTGATAAGTCGCCCTTCCCCTCCGCACCCTTGCTCTCCACAATCACCGGCGCCCAGACAGCCCGATGGACTGTCTGAAGTGCAAGGCCTCTCTCAAGTCCGTCATGGCACGGCCCCGCCCCAAGGCGCTACTGGATGCGCTGGCCGAGACGGGCATCCAAACCTTAGAAAATGCGCCCGAGTCCCGTCGTGCCGCGATAGCCGCCTCGACTCAAAGACACTTCCAGGGAGGAGGAGGAGGAGGAAGAGGACAACAAGACGGAGGGGAAAAGAGTGAAACAAAAATAAGTGGAAATTATGGTACGGGGGGCGCAGCAGGAGTAGGAGGAGCAGGGGCGACTTTAAATATAAAGTGCCTTAACTGTGCAGAGGAAGGGATTGCGATGAAAGCACGAGCATACATGGAGGCGCCGCCAATGTCGGTGGTGTTGTGTGCGAATCGTTTGCAAGATCGTCGGGAGATGGAGGAGGCACTGGTCCATGAGTTGGTGCATGTTTATGATGTATGTAGGGTAGTAGGAGCAGGGGAGGGAGGGAGGGAGGGGAGAGGGGAAAACTGACGAAGGAGGGGAGAGCTGTCGACAAGGAAGTATACGTCCTTTGTTAATCGGTGGAAGAGGCGTCTGTTTCTAGATGTCCCTGATTTTATGCCTGATAATTACTCCTCCCTCCCTCCCTTTCTTCCCACAGCACGCCCTTGTCAAGATGGACCTCACCAATTGCGCCGAGCTTGCCTACAGTGAGATCCGAGCCGCTCGCGAGGCCGAATGCCATTACACCTCTCAGCTGTGTTCGTGGTTCAAGAAGCAGTGCGTGAAGAGCACGGCGACCCGGAGCACAGCCACCTTGTTCCCCGAGGAGGGTGCGAAGTGTGTGATGGGAGTATTTGAGGCTGCCTTTAAGGACATGGGTCCTGAACAATTGCATGCCGGGTTGACCACAGGAGGGGGGGCTGGAGGGGATAAAGGAGGTGGTGCACGAGGAGGGCGGGAAGGAAGAAGGGAGGGAAGAGGAGGAGAAGGGGGGGGGGAAAGGGAGGGAGGTAAGGCCCCGATTGGACGTACTCCGACGGCGGCATCGATGAGAGTTTTGATAGATAATCTACAGACAACTGGCCCTCCCTCCGCCCCTTCCTCCTCCTCTTTCTCCGCGTTTTCGGGGGTATCAGGAATGGGGCTGGCGGAGACTTTGGCCACGGCTTTTGGGATTCGATGACCAATATATGCGATGGAGATAGAAGGGGGGAGAGGGGAGATCACTCACACATATATATATATATATATATATATATATATTATGTATGGAGCAGGATAGTGGGAGAGGAATGAAGTCTAGTTGCTTCGCTCACAGGGGAGAGGAGAGGAAGGAAGTCTAGTTGCTTCGCTCACAGGTCGGCTGAGAATGTAGATGTCCTTAAATGATAAGCACACACACACACACATACGCGCACACACACGCATACATACACACATAAACACACAAGCAAAAGTGCTGTGTGTGTATGACAGAGAGATAAATCGAAAGAGATTGACGATAGCAATAATGAGAACAAGATGAAAGGGGACTGCATAGAGGAGATGCATTATATATTTACCTCCCATTGTTATCAACCCCAAGAGTTGCTTTGCGCTCACCCTCTTTCCCCCCCCCCACCCACCCCTCTCCCCCCCCCCCCAGCCACATTTGGTCTCCTCCTCCCGCCCCAAGAAGAAGCCTTTCTCCTCCTCCTCCTCCTC
>Ga0160420_100030_pt1 | contig 95908 bp, 107 predicted proteins | sample CelAP2metagpilot_FD_108197 | JGI IMG/M metagenome (GOLD analysis project Ga0160420, IMG submission 108197) | Phycosphere-associated microbial communities from algal ponds in Kailua-Kona, Hawaii, USA - Cellana AP2-5-5 metagenome pilot | ecosystem: Engineered > Artificial ecosystem > Aquaculture >...
AGCAGGGGAGAAAAACTGCGATGTTTTTAATGCCTGGGTGGTTGCCAACAGCATGGTGAAAAATACACCACATAAGAAAGTGAAGAGGGTTGAGGAAAGATGGTGTGCATACAAATTTCTGAAAGTGATACAATAAGAAAAGGGACATCAAAAGAGTTTTTTAATTGGGTAGAAGTAGGACTGCGTCTAGCGGGGTAATAAAATGGGGAGCGAGAGGCAGAAGTAAAGTAAGGAGGAGGAGGAGGAGCGTTTCGTGGCTAGTCGTCGTACGTACGCGTTTCTTCGTTTCCTCTTTCTTCGTGCGCGACCGCTCGCTGCTTTCACATCCATGCCCGCTCACAGTCTCCCCACCACTCACCGAACACGTGCATCTACATCAACTAGGCTTTTGACTATCCCGCTTCTGCGTTGGAGTGGCCACCACATTGGTCCAGAGACCTCCACTTGAAGAGCAACGGACGGCGAAGCATCATCACAGCCGCACATGCTGTACCGTAAGCACTGTCACGGCGTCTCACTGTTGACCCTTTACCTTTCATTTTCCACGGCCTTTGTCTTTGTGCGACCCGTCACGTCATCCACCTCTAATGGTCTCCGCCTCGTCCCGCCAAGTACCACACCCAAAAGCGCTCTTCCCCCACTGCCCCATTACTCCACCCCCACCGAAAGCCCCAATACTCCATCCACTCTCGGCATATTCCTGCGCGGACGCGGCGGCGCGGCTTTCGCGTCCCTAGATCCCTCTAAGCCAAATCGTCTGGTGGCCTGGCTACAAACTTTTGCCCCTGGTCCTGATGCGCCGCGGGCCAAGAAACTCGACTGGGAATTTCTGCGCATCGCCGCCCCTGCCTTTGTACAATTCACCGCCGAACCATTAGCGGGTCTGGTGGACACGGCATATTTAGGGAGATTGGGGCCCGTGGCGTTGGGTGGAGTGGGGGTGGCCATTTCGGCTCAATACTCTGTATCGAAGCTGTACAATGACCCGCTCTTACGCACCAGCATTTCTCTTGTTGCCGCCAGTGAAGGTTCTGGGGGCGCAGACAACGACAAAGACAAGGCTGAGGCTCTTTCGCGATCCGTTAGCACAGCGTTGCTACTGGCGGGAGTGGTGGGGCTACTGCAAGGCATTGTGTACGTGTTCTGTGCCGCTCCGATCATTCGCGCCATGGGTGTTTTGCCAGGAAGCGAAATGTACGTCCCTGCCGTTTCTTACCTCCGAATCCGCGCCTTAGGCACACCTGCTGCCACGCTATGGCTTGTCTCAAATGGTATTTTTCGTGGTTTAGGTGATACCTTGACCCCACTGAAATGGAGCATTATTTTCACGTTGTTGAATGCTGCCTTGGATCCGCTATGTATGTTCACTTTTGGGATGGGCCCTTCAGGTGCAGCCATGGGTACAGCCATCGCACAATACGTCGCCCTGCTCCCTTTGCTTCTGAAAGTAAGGCAGCGCGCGCGCGTTCGAATCGACCTGGCTGACTTGCTCCCTTCCCTCGGTCAGTACCTCCGGGCGGCTTCTTTGGTGTTTGTCAGGACATGGGGAAAGATTCTGGCATATGCTTACTGTGCACGCCAGGCGGCCTTGCTGGGAGTGGTAGGCGCCGCAGCATATAACCTGACGTTTCAGGTTGGGTTCGCGACGACGCAGTTGTGCGAATCGATTGCGATTGCGGTGCAGTCGTTGATCGCCCGGGAGCTGGGCGTGCTCCGAGCAGCCGCGACGGCCACTGCCTCTGGCGCGGCCGGTAATGGGGAGATGGTAGAAGCACGGACAAACCTTTGGCACTTGATTAAGCGCGGTTGTCTCCTCGGTGCGATCGTTTCGGGCGGACTTTCGGTTGTCACCTTGTTTAGTAAGACGTCCGTCTTGACCGGGCTGACCTCGGACAAGGCAGTGCAGGCCGCGGCGCTTTCAGTGTTCCCGGTGGTGATGGCTTGTCAAGTCAATAAGGGACTTGCGTACCCCGTGAATGGTATTATTATGGGTGGGTTGGACTGGGGATTTTCAACCATGACCATGTGGTTGGCAAATATTGTGTGCATTGGCATGCTGCTACTATTGCGGCCTAACGTGGGCTTGTCACAGCTTTGGGCAGCGTTGAGTGTGTTCATGGCCATTCAGTGGGTGAGTGGTGTGATTCGCTTCTTGTCAGGCACGGGGATATGGGGACTGTTGCGGCGACAGCAAGATGATGTTGGAAGATGTGAGAAGAAAAGGTGACGGCTTAAGAGGTCGAAGACGACAATCAATGTGAATAAGAGTGTGACAGGGGGGGGGTAAAGGTGAGGGGGGAGATTGGCTGGAATAAGTAGGACTTTTGTAGCACTTTTTGGCCATAACAACTCGGAAAGAAGAAAGGAGTGCGTACAAAAGGCGCATGGCGAAGAGCTTGCATGGGCCCCCGGGGCACATGGCGGGAGGCGGCGCGATTGTTTTCTGCCTATTTCTTTTTCCTTGGGACAGCCTAGACCGAGGAGAATGGCGAGTGGCAAAGCAATCAGAATGTTTTGTACTATCATGACAATGGTCAGACATGGATGACTTGACCTTACATACCTTGGTGTAAGGTTATTACGGTGTCCCATCATCCTCTTTTTTCGATGACCTTCTATCCTCATCCGCTGCGAATAGTGTACAAATATTGACACCCTCGGTTGAGCATCTTTTAAACCACTTGAAATATTTATGTCAATGTTGTCATCAAAGAAAGCCGTCTGTTTGTCCAATTGCATCCACGGTTCGAAATCGACCTGTCGACGAGGGGATATGGCACGATGAAGCGGTACGACAATCAGCAGCGTGACGTAAGCATGTGGGCGAGTGGCATATGGCTTCCTCGAATTGGATCTCCGCAACTCCACTTCTCGCTGTCAAATATTTTCGTATAGTGGTGGTTGTGTTGTGTCAGCAGGCTTCTTCTAGACCACTCAGGCATGCATACGAATAGCATGGGTCAGCGAATCGTCACAGGCTGTGGGGTGGGCGAATCAGTAAACAATACTAGTGGTCAGAGGTTCCAACCACGTCTGAACGACGCGCCTTTCCCCTCCCGCCTCGTGAGCAGATGTCCGCGCGCACGCCCCTTCGTGTGCCTTCACCCTCTCCATGTTGAGAAGTGAACTTTCTGTGTCATGTCCCACTTCTTGTACTTTTATGTGCTTGAATGATTGTCGTCAACGATGTGATGCCACCATACGGCACTGTGCCACACACCCACAGTGTGCACGCTTGCTGGGGGTAGCTCGGCGCCCTGTGCGTACACCAGGCGCGACGTCGCTCTTTCGGCAGGATGTGTCACAACGAGTAGCCACGCGGGGTGCAGCTCACTCCCTCACCCCATTCCACCACGCATACCCTAGGCTCGTCAGCGCCTGTCGCCAGTGCGCTGGCTGTCCCACTGCCGCGCGCGCATTGTTAGGACCAGGCGGTGGTTTTCATTTGGCGCCTCCCCATACATGAGCGTGTCACTCACTTTCAGCTTCTTTCTTTCCCCACACCACGCCAACAGGAACAAACCAAGTGACCAGACACACTCCAGGAGTCTTGGCCTTTTGGAGTAGCAATACACACAAGTGCCAGACAAGCATAAAGGCCACTCGTACCTTAAGCCAGACGACCCTGCGACCGCAGCGTCATATAAATCAACAAGAACAAGGACAACTTGTCTTCTGCAGTTTTCCCTCGTCCTTTTTCGAGCACACAACGCCAGACGAGACACAGCTCAACGATGGCGATTCAATCAACACGTTATCTGGCCGTGACAGCCGCCCTCCTAGTGGGCTTGCTGATCGGCCTAGTCGACGCCTTCTTGCCCTTGGGCATTCGTAACTCGTTGCACCGTGCGTCCCGAGCCCAGTCCCCCACCACGGCCCCACCGTCATCAACAAGCACCACCTTCCTCTCTGCCGCCGCGCAAGTTGACCCTCCCCTGCACCTCAAAGCACGCCCTGACTGGTTGCCCAAGATCCCTGAAGGTTGTGACTCAGATTACGAGTGCGAAGGGACGGAGAGCTGCTGCGACTTCATCTTCTTCAAGATGTGCTGCTCGGATGGGGGACACACCCAAGAGGCTTGGACACCCGTGCCCATCCCTGTACGACCAGGTGATGGATACCAACAAGGTGGAGGGTATGCAGGGAATGGAGGGTTCTCGGGCAGTGGGGGCCTGTACCGATAGATAAGATGGATGTGGAATGGAGGAGGACCAGGGTGACATGCCCTGGCCGGGGGGAGGGTATATGGGGAGGGTGGCGGTGGTGGAATTTTTTGTCTCCGGTGGAGTAGGAGATTCCGGTTGGTTGGCCGCATGTCATTTTTGTAGTTAAAAGTTTTGTACAGATGCGTCGTTTGTGACGCCCCAGATTGAAGGGAGTCGAGTTTGTACCAGCAGTAGCAGCATCTGCGACAGCAGCTGTAGGAGGAGGCCGGGCGGTCACCTCACCTCTCATGCTTGATCTTGAATCCTTTTCTGCAGATGCTTGTGGCTGGTTGTCGTCTAAAATGGAAAAATGCGTTAGGCCCCTCATAAGAGTACCAACAGAGCATGAGAGAGATTAAGGAAGTAAGGGAGAGGGAGATCAGTGACGAAAGGGAATAACACAAAGTCCTTGGATTTTATCATGCCTTTTGGAAATGAACTGAAAAGATGACTGGCAGCAGCAGCAGCAGTAACAGCAAGCTGACGGGAGAGGAGGATGACCGGGGGCGCGCGAAAGAGAGAGAGAGAAAGAGGGAGAGAGGGAGGGACATAACCCTGTACTTTTTTAACTTGATAGTTTTTTACCATTTTTAACTGCCTTAGTGTATGTAGGTTGCTTGCCACCTCAGATGTATATAGTAATTTGGAAGGAGGCGAAGGAAGCACAGATCAATCTGTTTGCCCCTCCGTCTCCGTATGTGTCGTTGGCGCTGTACATTCAATGGTTCTCCTTTTTTTATCACGGAAAATCATGTCCTGTCTGTTTAATGTGGTGGACTGATGAAAAGAGTGGATCGCGAAAACAGCCTATGGAACCCACACCTGATACACGTACCCTCCTGTTGTGACACCGAAGAGAGCGGTAGGGGATGGGGAAGGCATGTCATGGTCGTCGATGTGGATGGATTTGGTCAGACATCAATCGAAAGGGACGTCTGAGAAACGAGAGGCGAGAACAGGCCAGATGAGAGCAAGAGCCGGTGCGTTGGCCGGCGCGAAGAGGTGAAGCCGTTCTTTCTTTTCTTTCTCCCCTTCTCCAGACCTACCGTCACCACTTATTCGAGGAGAGAGAGAGAGAGAGAGAGAGAGAGAGACGGATAGTGGGTATGAGAACCGGAGGCAACAGAAGCAGCAGCAACAGCCTCAGCGATAATCGCTTTTACGGGTTACCTTTCAGTCTGCGAGAGAAGGAGGATACTTTTTTGTTTTTAGGTGGCCTGGCCTGTTTTAAGCAGTAATTTGATTTCAATTTTGTACATAAAATTCAAGTCCTTGCCGCACAGCACATATCAGAAAAAGATAAGAGAAGAAGAGTAGAGGGACCCCTCCCCTAAAGAAAGATACACGATCAGGAAGCAAGACCGACAGAAACACTCGTCCACCTTCTATTTTTTTTTTTTCTTTCACATTTCTCTCCTTGCGTCGGTCGATACCAACCATTCCACCCTCCCTCGCTACCCCCATACCCCCTTCTCCTCCAACAGCCCCTCCAGATCCTCGCACAAAAATGCCGCTCCCAAGTAATTGTCAACCCTCGCCACACACTCCTTCACATCCCCTCCCTCATAAACTAGCAACAACGGCAAGGCCTCTTCATCCAATTTTAAATCATGCCGTGGTAGATTGAAGCCTTGGTGCAAACGGAGGAAGCTAACAAAAGGGTGCTTGGCGGCAAGGTGGGGGAGGAAGGAATTGACCAAGCGACAGGCCGGGAGGTGGCTTTCGTAAATATGCACGATGGTTTTCGTGCAAGGAGAAGAATTCCGTAAAGTCTCAATCATTTCCACCATCCTTGAGCCGGACACTTCCTCTACGCCCCCAAAACGGGGGCGATGGAGGAGGGAGTCTTGTTGTTGTTGCTGCTGCTGCTGCAGCTTCAGGTCATTGAGGCGCTGTGCACGGTAATTCCGCAAGAATAAATCGTCGTCATCATTACTGTCATTGTCGTTCCTCTCATAAATCGGCAGTAAATGTGGCGAAGTTATGCTGGTGATGGTGCCACTGTTGCTGCCCCGGGCGATGCGGAGGAGGACGGCTTGTCGATGGGCCTGCTCATGTGCCCGCAGCGCGTTAGTGACCTGTTGGTGCGCCTTGTAGTCGGCCAACACCCCCTTGGGGCCCGTGTGTGGACCAGGCCTCTCCTCCTTATACTGGTACTGTTGTTGTCGTTGCTGCTGCTGCTGCTGCTGCAGCTGGTGGTGTTGACATTGATCCTTCTCGTAATTAAATTCAGTGCTGCAACATGGCCCACCTTCCTTGCTTCGCCTGCAGCGGTCGAATGTCGCCTCAGCTTGCTCTTCAGTCCAGCTTCCATAGCAGCCCGGCGCGTTGCTCTGGAACAAAGAGATTTCTAACGTCCTGCTGCTACTGCTGCTGCTCATTTTGCCTCCAAGGAAGGAGAGAATGGAGGAAAAAGTGATGGTGAAATATGAAAAAAAGTGAAGAAGGAACGCTTGATGCCGCCCCGCTGCCAAAAGGCAACTTTTGAAAAACCTCCCCACTTTCCCCTCCCATAAAAGCAAACAACAAAACAAATGCGCTTCTCTTTCAATCCCATCTCTTCTACCCATTCATTGGTTACCTCGGATCGATCCCATGCTTTTCTAAGTTGGTCAGGTTCTTGTTGTGGTTGCTGAACAGCCGTTCATTTTCTAGCTCATATTTTGGCTCTGCTACTGCCTCCTCACTTCTCTGATATACCTCACGCAAGTCTCCCTTTCCTCCTCCTTCTTACACCCTCCATTTCATTGCTGACTGCCCTCAGTATTCTTCCTGTCGTCAATACCCTTGCGGTTGTCGTCATCGACAAATGCATGTCTGCGTGCGTGCGCGTACGGGGATCATCGGCCGTGTGCTTATTTTCCTTGGTGTGGTTAGACTCCAATTGAGCTCTAGCTGTCCCTCCTCCTCTCCTCCTCCTCCTCCTCCTCCTTCTCCTCCTCATTTGTCACTATCATAATCTCATTCTTATTCTTTTTCTACGTCTTAATTTTCTGCTCTTCCCTCTCCGCTTCCTCCTTTTTTCCCTCACGTTCCGTCAAGACACCCTGCTCCTTTAACTATGTAAATATCAAGAGAAACGAGAGCCTACCATCCTCCCTTCTCATCATTACTGGGTCTCTTCTAACTCCTTCTCTCTTTGTCCACCGTACACCATGTCCCCAGAAGAAAAAAACACACACACTCTCTCTCGCTTACCCCGTACCACATCGTCACACACATTCGGGCTTCCGTACCACAATCTCATCTGCATTCCTCATCCTCCAGCCATCTAGAACACAGTCATCACTGCTGCTCGAGCACCAGCCATCCGCGCAAAGCTACATTCTCCCTCCTCCTACTCCACCACCACCAACACCACCACCACCACCACCACCTGTTGGCAATGGCGGTGGTGGTTGCTGCTGCTCCCCTGCTCCTCTAGCTCTTCCTCCTCCTCCTCCCGCCACCATCCGTTGTTGCTGTTGTTGTTGTTGCTGCTGCTGCTGCTGTTGCATCATCATTGCTTGCTGTGCTGCTTGGGCTTGTTGCCTTGAAGCGGCCGAGAGGGTTTTAAGCTCCGTGATGATCTTCGCCGAGAGATTCATGAAGGAGAAGCCGTCTCCCTCCACACGCTGGAAATCGAGGAGATAGATGTTTTGCTGCACCTGTGAGGGATGTAAGAAGGGAGGGAGGCGTGTCAGTAAGTAGGGAAAAAATGAAAGATTGTGAATTGCTTTGTTCACACACACTTCCACAAGTACACTATTTCCATCCCTCCACCTTGTCCTCCGCGCTCTTTCCCTCCTTCCCACCTTGTACAGATTTAAACCTATTATCACCGTGTAGTCGTGCCTGAGCAACGGATTACGCATCGCTGCATCCTCCGCCGACGGATCCACTGGCCAAAAGTCATGATCCTCCTCCATCGCTGCCTCTCCTTCTCCTTCTCCCCCCCTTCCCTGACTACCGTGTCCCCTCCCCCCGGGCGCCACCGCCTCCGTCCCTCCTCCCACCCCTCCCGCAGGCCACTTCCCGCTCCCCCTACTCCCGGCCCCCGCCGACGCCTGCCTCGACAAGGTACCGAGGAACTGCGGGTCGTGCACCGAGGGGTGTGGCTGCATCATCAACACCGCGTTCGGGCGCCACCGGCATTTAAGACGGTAGCTCGAGACCGCACTCCACTCACACCGCAGCTGTAGCAAGGCCTTGTACACCTCTGTCATGACGTGAGCTGGGTCCTTTTTACTCTGAATTCCCAAATACCACCTTCGCTTTTTGGTGCTTGCCGCCGCCGCCGCTGCCGCCGCTGCCGCTGTAGCTGATGCGACCGACGCTGCTGCTGCGGCTGCGGCTGCTTGTTGCTGTTGGGAAGAGGACGAGGAATCGGAAGAGATGCCTGGCAACGGTTGTGGCGTCACCCCACCACTGTTGCTGTTGTTGCTGCTGCTCCCCGAAGAAGTAGCAGCAGCCGCAGCAGGGTTGTGACGCGCCAGAGCGCGAGAGGCCTCTTCGGCGAGGCGTTGCTGGGCTGCTGCGTTTTGAGATAGGGTGGTGGGTGTCATGACCCCGCTGCCCGGGGTGCGGCCTTGATGAGGGGAGAAGGCGGGAGGGGTGGCGTCGTGCTGGGATTGCTGCATGAGCATCATAACCTCCGCAGTGCGTTGTTTGGCTTGTTTGTGGTCAAGAATAATTTCGTACGCCACTTTAAGGTCGTGACGTTGGTTCCGTCGTTGAATGGCGTCCAAAACACGTTGCCACGTCACACCACGGAAGGGCGATTTTAGGACCTCGCGTATGCACTCTTCGTCGATGACCCGCTCTTGCTTTTCCATCAACTCCGGGGGTAGACGCAGGTAGGCAGGCAGCTTATGCTGGTACCACGGGTGTTGTCGGATCTCGGGGATGGTGATCCTTTTCATGGGGTCCACCACAAGCATGCGCGGAATCAGGTCCCGCGCCAGCTGCGACAGGTGGGAGGGGAGGGAGTACATCCCACTTTTGATTTTCTTAAACAGGTTTGGAATCGACTCGTCGTCAAAGGGGAGGGAGCCACAAAGGAGGGCGTAGAGGATAACACCGCAGGACCACACGTCCACTTCCGGGCCTGCATAAAGATTCCCGGAGATGACCTCGGGCGCGGCGTAATTGGGGGAGCCGCAGGAGGTGCGGAGAAAATCCCCATCTTTCATGATGTTGCTAAGACCGAAATCCGCGAGTTTGATGTTGTTATCCTGGATGGGTGGGGAAGCAGGGAGGGAGGGAGGGATGGAGGGGGGGAGGGATGAGTTGGGAAAGAATAACAGTGGGAATCGGCGACGAGTTGAGCGAGGTCGGCAAGAGGAGGGAGGGGGGGCAGGAGGGGTTGAAAGAGGGCGATAGGGGGACGAAGGGCTTACGGCGTCCAACAGTAAGTTCTCCGGCTTGAGATCTCGATGCACGATGTGGTGGAAATGACAGTATTCCACGCCCGATATGATCTGATGGAAGAACCGCCGGGCTTCGTCGGCGTTCAGGCGGCCCTTCGAGACGATGTAGTCAAAGAGCTCGCCGTTGGGCACCTGAAAGGGAACAAGAGGGGCACAGGATGAGGAATTTGTGTGCAAGAACGGGGAAGGAAGGAAAGCGGCAAAGAAGGAAGGAAGGAGGGAGGGAGGGAGGGAGAAAGGGAGGGAGGGAGCACTGGACTTACGTATTCCATGACAACAAAAATATCTGTGGGTGTGTCGATCACCTCATACAACCGAATGATGTGCGGGTGCGTACACATTTTTAGAATGTTAATCTCGCGACGGACTTTCTCCCCCATGTCCAATTGCTTGATTCTGTTCCTGTTCAAAATCTTGATGGCCACCTGAAAAGGAGGGAGGGAGGAAGGAAGAGGTGGAGGGAGTGGTCAGGAGAATAGAGAAAAAGAAAAAGGCAATTAGCATGTGCCTCCAGACGGCGAAATCTAAACCTTGAGTATCATGCACCATAATGACCATGTTAGATGTATTAGATGGAGGGAGGGAGGGAGGCAGAAAGGGAGGGAGACAGGCTTTGCATACTACGTACATAGTGGCCGGTGATGACATGTTTCCCGAGCTTGACCTTTCCGAAGGCCCCGATCCCCAGGGTTTTGAGCAGCTTATAGTGCCCTACTTGCAACGGATTGTCCGCCATTATGCACCCCTATAAATAAGGGTCCAGGGCTCACTGCCGCGTTACTTCTCCCTCTCTTGAATGCTGCTGCTGCTTCTGCTGCTGCTGCTTCTACTGATACAGCTGCTTCGTCTCCTTCTCTTCCTCCGTCGTCTGCTCTTTCAGTATCTACGGTGACGTGCGTTCCGCGCTGCCCTGCCTCGGTTGGATGCAGAATAACAGGCGGCCCAAAATCCAAGGCTACCCTCTTCGTCAAATAACAATGAAAGCGGAGTGCCGCAAAGAAAGCAGTCTTGTTCTCACGTGGACAACGTTATCACTGCTACTGCTACTGCTACTCGAGCTACGTTGAACAATGAGCAATGGCTATCTTCTCCTCCGAGAGGCATTTCTCTTCATGTTGCAGGTGTTGGAGGTACTTTTGGTAGTGGTGAAGACAATGATCGCGGGGAGGCAGGTAAGGGAAACGATGGACGCAAGACCTTGCTGCGGCTGCCGCTGCTGCTGCTGCTGCTGCTGCTGCTGCGCTTGTCCTTGGTGCTGAGGCTGCGGTCTTACTGTTATTCTCGTCGTCCCTTAGATCCTATCAAAATATGCGTGAAAAGCGTGGGGAGGGGTGGATGATTCCGGTCGTGTGTCTGTTGCCCCGCCCCCTGCTTGTTGTTGTTGAGCTTTGCGAATGCAATGTGCCGCTTGGTGGGTTGCCGCCACCAGTCCCGAAACCAGCGCCACGATCGTATAAATTGCCTTGTGCTACCAATGGCTGCACTGCTCTCCAGCATTGAGGCGACCAGTGGCAGGCTACAGGGCAGAGACGATGCCCTCCATCTTTCTGCCTGTTTTATGATGATTTCTTGTCTCTTTCCTCTCGCTCCTCGAGAGGCCTCGTTTGTCTCGCCCATAAAAATTGTTCAAATACTACCATTACAATCATTGCAAAGGGTTTCCTCATGTGAAACAATCAATGGAGCAAACGCGACTGTACGTTTTAATTTCTGGCGGTCGCATTGTATCACTTTCATGAATTGCTCGCTGCTCAGCTGTCTCCCTTTATTTCTTTTTTGGTGGTGCGAGGGTCGAATTTGTTATTTCTTTTGTGATTCCCGGAGGCATCCGTCGGGTCTCATAGTCAAGTTTTTGTCTGTTTCAAGTTTGTGCATAAAGTCTCTAGTATGGTGCTTTGCCTTTCGTCCGGGGGGGAGGTTGATAAGGGGGGGGGGAGGACTGGCACCATGCAAATGTCGGACGAAAACTTTATGGATGAGGCCTTGGACATGTAATTATTCATACGTTCGAGTACTTCATCCATATCTGTGATAACACGTCACTTTGTACATTAAAATCGAGTCCTGACTAAGTTGTGAGTGCATGTCGTCCGTCCATGATGAAATCCACGCCCTAACGAAGTTCATGCTTGAACACAGGACAGGTTGAGTGGTGAATCAAGTAAACAAAGTGCTACTCGTCCAACGTGCAGACAGGTGATCGATTGGTGTGTTTCGGGGCCATCCTGACGTTTAGAATTCGCTTTTGACACCTGCTCTCGATTTTTTTTGTTCTTGCTGTGTTTCTCGGTCGGTGGAGGGGATCCCTAGGATGGAGGGCGATCGGTTGGATGGGAGTGTCGTGAATGGGTTGGTGTTTGTAGGTTGTCAGCCGAGGTGGCATGAATCGATGGGCGTGTCGATGTAGTTTAGGACCAAAATTATCATGCGCCATACTACCACTCGTCTCCCCTCAGGTCTTACCTGCCTCTCGTCCTGATAAAGGTAGGCGCGCATGGGTGAAACGACGATCAAATTAAGGAGAAACAGGCCGTCGACGTCAAGACAGCTACTTCTTCCATGTCAAATCCCTGCGCCAACGCGATTGGCCCACACACGCCCCTCCTACGCCGCGACTCTTCCTCGGCCTCGAATTCTGCCTTGGCGACCGCGGTTCGCTTTCGTCCCGCTCCTGCTCCACGGTCATGCGTCTCATCTCTTGCTGATACCACCGTTGTTCCTGCTTGATCTCGCACTCCAACCGCCCGCTTCTCCTGGTGCAATCGCCGGGCCTCCTGGTGCTCTTGCCACATGCGGGTCATCGTCGAGCCATGGCGCTTCTGTAACACGCGCCCCGTGGCGCCCCTTTTCTCTCCCCTTTTCGATGCCTTTATTTCCTCCTTCTCCGTCATTTTTGTTTGCTATCCTCTTCCGCTGCTTCATACTCCTGGACTAGGCCAGCACTCCCTCGCTCCGTCCCCCTGGCGCGGAGCACGGCGGCCCATATGGCGGTGATGGTAGTGGTAGAGGGCGGAGGAGATTGCGGCCAAGGGTATAATCAATGGCCTCAGCCTGAAGGCAAAGCACGCGAGGCATCTTTATGGGGCTGGATGTTGTAAAAGTGTATATGTTGTAGATGAGGCAGGCGAGCTCGATTTTTTCTTTTACGGAGTAGGTTGATGGAGACGGCACGGGCATTGATCAGTGAGGCAGCTAGCTTATCAAGCATGTGGTCTGCAAAGTGTTCAGCTCCGTGCTTGGCGTGATAGAGTTTGAGGAGCTGGAGTTGAACAGTCTCTTGGGCGGTGGAGGAGGGGAGCAGGGCATGGAAACGGCTTCTTTTCGTCATCATCTCGGTTATTGTGGGTGGCGGACAGGCCCTCCGGACGGGCGTCGCCGGCTTGAGCAATGGTCATGGTTTCCCTTACCTGTGTTTGGATAGCATGGGACAGTGATGTGTCGAAGCTTCACGTTATCATTGATTTTCCTCCAGATTGGGTTTATTTTTACTTGATGTCTTGACTGAAAATCGCCCACCGTCTCCCTTTCTTTTCCGTGCCTCTTATCATGGACTTGGTCCTCTCTCATCACGCTGCCACAAGCAGCGGTAGCACGAAGGTGAAGACAACGATTATGTGTACCTGATCTTGCGGGATCTATGCGGTTAAGTATGCTTTTCTTAACGCACTTTTTGGTGCCGCCGCACGCCGCACCGCCCCGCCGCGCAGACATTTGTTCTACCGGGCGGCGGCGTCGTACACAAGGAGCTGGTTTGGCTGCAAACGCACGCAGACTTAGCATCATAATGCTATTCATGACACGATATTCATGCAGGAGACACGCTGTGAGCGGAAAGAGCCCATGGATGGACTCTCTCAAACTAACGCGTCCCATCAAAATACTCATCACTTTTCGCCTCCCCTCCATTCCTCCCTTCCCACTCCCAAGAAGCACATAGCGACACGCACCTTGTCTAATCATAGCATCAGCACCTCCACAACTTTATCCCTTACATCAAAACCATGGCAGCTTCTGCGGGTCAGATGCTCCTGGACGGAGAACGCACGTCGGGGCAGGACGTCCGCACCGCCAACGTGACCGCCTCCATGGCCATCGCCAACATCGTTAAGTCTTCCCTTGGGCCCGTCGGCCTTGACAAGATGCTTGTAGATGACATCGGTGATGTCACCATTACGAATGATGGAGCGACGATCCTGCAGCAGTTGGAAGTGGAGCATCCTGCTGCCAAAGTGTTGGTCGAGCTAGCGCACCTCCAAGACCAGGAAGTAGGGGATGGGACGACGTCTGTCGTTATCGTCGCTGCGGAGCTTTTGAAGAGGGGGAATGAGCTGGTGATGAATAAGGTGCATCCTACCAGCATTATGAGTGGATATCGGCTGGCGCTGAAGGAGGCGGTGAAGTTTATCAAGGAGAAGCTTGTGGTGCCAGTGGACCAGGTTAGGACTTAGGGAGGGTGGGCAGACGAGGGGGAGGGAGGAGGAAAGGTCGTAGAGAGGCCTCCTTTCCATTTGTATATTCCTTTCTTCAATCCGTTTTTAGCATTAATTTTTTTCGACTCAGTTTCAAAAAAACTTCTCGCCCTTATGTGATGACACTAATCTGACCTTCCCTCTCTCCCTCCCTTCCCCCCTTCCCTCCTCGCCCTCCCTTTTACAGCTGCAACAAGATAACCTGCTCAATGCCGCCCGCACCTCCATGAGCAGCAAAATCCTGGGGCCCGAATCCGACTTTTTTGCTCAATTGGCTGTCGATGCTGTTCAGTCCGTGAAGACCGAAAGTACCCACAGCGAGACAGGGAAAATAGGCGTCAAATACCCTGTTTCGGCCATCCACATTCTTAAATGCCATGGCCAGTCCTCGCTCTCCTCCCACCTCGTCGATGGCTTTGCGATTGCCGGGGGCCGTGCGGCCCAGGGGATGCCCACGTCTGTAACGCCCGCGAAAATTGCCTTGCTAGACTTTAGCTTGCAACGGCACAAGATGCAGCTGGGGGTGAGTGTGGTGGTCAAGGACGTGAAGGAGGTCGAGTTGATCCGGCAGAGGGAAATGGATATTACAAAGGAGCGGATCCAGAAGATCTTGGAGGCGGGTGCAAACGTCGTGCTGACGACGAAGGGAATCGACGACCTGGCCATGAAGTATTTTGTGGAGGCCGGGGCCATGGCGGTGCGGAGGGTGAAGAAAGAAGACTTGAAACGAATTGCCAAGGCAACGGGGGGGCAGGTGGTGGGCACCTTAGCGGATATGGAGGGGAATGAAGCGTTTGATCCGGGTATGCTGGGGGTGGCGGATATGGTGGAGGAACGAAGGGTGGGGGATGGGGAGATGCTTTACATCAGGTTGAAGGAGGGAGGGAAAGGGGTGGGGAGGGCGGCGACAATCGTGTTGCGGGGAGCGAATGATTACATGCTCGATGAAATGGACAGGGCGTTGCACGATAGCCTGATGGTGGTCAAACGGATGCTTGAGAGCAATTCCTTGGTCGCGGGGGGCGGGGCCGTGGAGGCAGCCTTGTCCATCCACTTGGAGGAATATGCCATGACGTTGGGAAGCAAAGAGCAATTAGCCATTGCCGCATTTTCGGAGGCCTTGCTGGTCATCCCTCGGACTCTGGCTGTGAACGCGGCGCAGGATGCCACCGAACTAGTTGCCAACCTGCGGGCGGCCCATTTCAAGGCCCAGCAGCAGGAGTCGACGTCGACTGGACAGCAGGCCCCTGGGGGCATGGAACCGATGGGAGGGGGGGCGGCGTTGGGAGAGGAAGGGGATGGGGGAGGGAAGGCGAAGAAGAATGGACAGAAGGATGATTTGTGGTATGCAGGCTTGGATTTATTTGAGGGTGTGGTGAGGAATAATCTTGCGGCGGGGGTCGTGGAGCCGGCGATCAGTAAGATTAAGAGTTTGAGGTTTGCCACGGAGGCGGCGATTACGATTTTGAGGATTGATGACTTGATCAAGCTGACAGAAAGGAGCCCAGGGCCGCCGGGGGGGATGCAGGGGATGCAGTAATCCTATGGGGTTGAAAGAGTGAAGATTTCGATGTCTATTATTTCCTCCATTTTCCTGTCTTCCTGGTTCGCGGAGAAGGGGGAGCAGGAGTAGGAAGAGGAGGGCATGGGCATTGAATAATTTGTTTGAGTATGGGGAGGACCGAACAAGAAATCGGTATTTCTGTGTAGTGACGGGATGGGTTGCAGCGAGAGAAAGGCAGAAGGCAGGAGGAGAATTAGAATATAGCCGACGATGACCGTTCATTCGTTAATCAATGAGGAAGTCGATAGCGAGAAAGAAAAAGACAAACCAAAGAAAGTTGAGTGAAAAGGATACGGTAATAACAACACAACAAATAAAATGGAGAAACCAAAAAAGGAGGATAAAAAACGACGACCAAACGAGTAGTTTGAGTACTGTTCTTGCGTGATTCTTCTTTCTTCTCGTTCATCGACAGACAGGTTTGCGTCGGTATATTTGCGTGCTGGTTTCTTCTTCTTTTCTCTTCCCCTGATCATATACTCTCTATCTTTTTTGCTCCCTATCTTTCTCCCTCTTTTCCCCCTTTCCTATTTTCTTTCACAAAATATTTATCGGTCGCTCTATAATTCCGAACGAGAGTGACAGAGGCAGGCGCCTTGACCCTGACGCCAGGAAGGTAAGTCCGCTCTTCCCATCTCATCACCGTCTTCCCAGCATGGAACCGCCTCCACACATGGTCAAGGATACAAATGAATTAATAAATAAAAAAGAAGTCCCCTCTTTTTTACGGTTCGCGTCCTTCCCTCCTTACCATTCTCTTCCCTACTGTTCCTGATCCTACAGATACTGGTGCTGACAGTATGTCACCGCGGCAGCAGCCGTGGCAACGATCGACTGATGTGTGGCTCTTCCTCCTTCTCTGGAGGACTCTCTTCATTTTCTCCATTCTAGGGGTGTTGCCTTGATCACCATCATCCTCAATTTGTTGTTGGTAATTGTTGGTATTTCATCTCCCATAATGGTCCCGCCCTCCCCCCGCATTTATTTCCTGTCTTTAGGCCTTTCGTCCTGGGGAAGCCACTCGCGTCATCTCAGTACCGGCATCTGTGGTCAGAAGGAAGAAGGGAAGAAAAAGGATGTTAGTTGTTTCGATGGGCAGTCTGATTGCTCGAAGAAGGTCAATACCGCAGCTTCCCCCCCTTCCCATTCTATTGCTCACACTTGTTCTCAAGACACGTTTTGAAATCACCAGTGTCCTTCCTCTTATTAGACGTTAGAAAAGAACAAGAAGAAAACCCAATCAGTGCTAAGCATATCCCGCACCTCTCCTCCAAGAAAGGAGGGAGGGCAGGGAGGAAATTGGAAAGGAAGTAGACAAGACAAAGCACCATACCGGCACGCCATGAGGAAAGGGCAAGCGGTGTGGAGATGCCGAGACTCCCTTTCCTAGTTGTTCAAGACCTCGCTCTACAACAACTTTATTCTTCCTGTCCTGTCTGCCTTCAGGCTCGTTCGCCTCTTCCCTCCCTTCCTCCCTCGTACTTCTTCTTGTGGGTCCATGACCCAACCCAACAAGGGGTGCGCGCATGACAAAACCGATACAGCAGCGGCGGTATCGGGTGGTGAAAACCACACGGGACAAGAGGAGGAGGGAGGGCAAGAGGAGGAGAAAAGGAGGAAGAGGTGGGGGAGGAGGCAGTACCACCGCCAGCAGCTTCTGTCGCTACAACTAAGGCTCACTTACTCACTCTACATCCTCACTGCGGTGCTTCTCAGTATTGTAAATCCTAAATTATGTGTCTTGTCATACACTCAATGTGCCAAGATCACCGCGGAAGGAATAGAGATGAAGAAGAAGAAAGGCACAACCATCTCTCATACGCCTGTATGTCAAACAACACATTTAAAGCAATCAAATGAATAAGATACGGGTGTTTTACGTGTCTGATACATCATATACTACAAGTAATTAATCACACAAATCAAGCTTAGCGGGGGGTCGCACCGTAAGAACTCGGCCGTTCGATATTCAAAGCCACCTGTTCGTCCTTAAGCAAGCCCGCACTAGCAGCCCGGCGTTGCTTTTTCTTCTTGTCGTACATCCAGGCGGCGATGCACAAAGCCAGCGTGCCTGCATATATACCGGCTGAAGGGGTGGAGGCGAAGCAGAAAAGGGGAGAGGGAGGGAAGGAGGGAGGGAGGGAAGGAGGGAGGGAGGAGGAGGGTGAGAGGAATCCAGACGAACGAATCTTCAACATATCGATAGACGTGCAGCCTTGTCACATCTCTCGACTCAACAGTCACCCTCTCCTTTCTTCGATCCCACACTCCCTCCGTCTCTCTTCTCTGACGTACCGCCACCAAAGCACGCCACGGAGGAATTGCGAGGCTCCGTAATGCCATGAATGAAGATAGGCTGCTTCTCAACAATGATGCCCAAGATGATCAGGAAGACGATGCCGATGATGGAGAACAATCCGCAACATGGCGCGCCTGTTATGGAGAAAGAGGAGAGGGAAAGATGGCAGGGTGTGCGTGGGAGAGAATCGGGAGTGGATTCAGGTGGTGGTTGCACCGATGAGGGACGGGACAGAGGCAGACAGGAGCGGAGAGATTTTTCTTGAGGTCAGATCACTACTACTTACAGCACTCAGTCGTGCACGGCAGGCCCATCTTGCAGTGGCGGATGTCGTCGAGCTAGCTATCGGCGTGGTCACAGGCAGGCGCGCGGTGTGGGTCTTGCACACAAATGCTAGTTGGCCTCGTCGTGTTGACCTTGCCGTTCCTCTCTCGTCCCAAAGGTCGTCCCGAAAGAGGTAAGGAAACGCAGCTGCTGTCGACGCACACAACCCAGCAAGCAAACCAACCCCTGTGTGGTTGCAAGGATGTAGGATAAGGTGGGAAGTGTGGGGAGTGAGTACGATGGCAACGGCGGGTAATTAGAATGGGCATGACGCGAGACGAGACAAATCGAGTCGGTGGATTTTTCTCCTCCGGGTGTCGTTTCCAGGCGCGCCAGAGCAAAGAACAGACAACACTTACGTCGTGTACTCATGGCGACAAAGTTACAAGCAGGCGCCTACTCAGACATCCATGGAAGTAGCTTCTATATTTCAGCTGCTACAAATCAAATAGAGGCATGTATGGAAAGGTTTTTATAATCTATATGCATTTGCTCCTTCCATCCGTACACGCCGAATCTATTCCATCCAAGCCTTTCACGCCTCCTCGACGTCCGAGCCGTGGACTTTTGTACCCTGGCGAGACTTTCCTGTTCTTTCCTCTCCTTTCTCCTTTTTCTTTTGTAAATGGTTCAAGGGTATATGCGTCTTCTTTATCCACTTCAACAACGACCCCAGCCTCTGCTCTGAACGCAAGGCGTGGTGCCTGCTGTTCATCGTTTCGAGTATATTAGCGCCGCACCGGAAATTCTTAGTAGTGATGTAACTTTTTTGCGTGCTTAGGATTAGAGAGCGTCGATTGTCAAAAAAAAGGGGGGGGGGGAAATAGAGGGGGGAAAGAAAATGAAACAAAGCGCCGCGCGCGTGCGCCTCATGGTTTTGTCGTTGTACATGATCGAGCCGTGTGGTGAATGTGCTTGGGATGTATTCGGTTATTCATGCCTTCAATGGGTGGGAAAGGAAAACAGGCAGTTTTTGAGATGAAGGGGGGGCACGGACGCTTTTTACACTCATTTTCTTTATGCTGCCATTTATTCATTCTCATTTCCGATTTGTGCGATCAAATTTTCCCTTCCTCCCTCCCTCACTCTTCCTGCCCACACCTCCGCTCAGCTTCAAGCATATCCTCCACCCTGCTCAATAGATACCCACAGTACTCACTCCCCTTCCTCCCCACCCCCTTCCCTCCCCACCCACCTCCCCGCGTGTCCTTCTCGAAGCTCCTCCTCGCCTCTTCCACCCCTCGTTGCCTCAAACACTTCCCAAGACAGGAAAGTTGCGCAGTCAAACGAAGACGCACCTCAGACAAAGTATGTCCCAAATACTGTTGCTGCTGCTGCTGCTGTTGTTGTGGTGGTGGTGGCTGCCGGAGGAGGAGGAGCACTCCACTTTCGACGAGTCCACACGCATCACTTATCAGGGACATCAGCTGCTCTATCTCCCCTTGTAACGATGGCAGACCCTCCCCCACTCCATCTTTCTTTTGCTCGCCTTCCCCCCTTTCCTCCTCTGCATCGTCCACGAAGCACCTAGCAGCCATTTCTCCTACATAGTCTGCATGAATTTCTTTCAACTGCTGCACCGTAATGGAGCCCTTCCTTCCTCCCTCCCTCCTCCCCTCGTCCTCCATCATATCTCCTGAGGAGGGAGAGAGGGAAGGGAGGAAGGAGCCCAAGGTGCTCTGTAAAGCCTGCCAGCAGTCGCCATCGATTTGGGCCGCCACATGCTCGAGCAGAAGGGTAGCCAGGGCAGACAAACGGTGAAGAAGGACACAGGAGCCCCGTAAGATAACGTGCTGCTCGTGCTGTTGCTGCTGCTGCTGTGCTTGCGGCTTGGAACTCGAAGACGAGGAAGCGGCATATTTTGCTGCCGCTCGTACCGTCTCCCGACACCGTTGCACTTGATGAATCAACCAATGCAATCTTAACAACAGTCGATGCACATATCCATACTTCCTTAATGTCATCTGGGGCAGTACAACCCCCAACGGCCAAGGAGGGAGATACTGGGGTTCGATTCCATCAAGCAAGCGCAGCTCTCCTCCCCCCCTTTCCCCTTCCTTCCCTCCTATTCTTCTTCCTCCTCCTCCTCCAATTGATGTCTGTCGCAACACGTAAGTGAAGCAAGGAAGGCAAGGGTCGTCCTCCATACCTACAGCGGCAACAGCATCCTTGTAGCACGCCAACACATTGGAGGGTCTTGACCAATCTACCCTCCTTCCCTCCCTGCCTTTTCCTCCCATCCCCTCACTGACACGGGCATGGAAAAGGGAGATAAATTCCTTGAGCAGCGCACATTCCGCGCCGAGGAGGAACCGACGGAGGGCCAAGATATGACCTTGGAGACCCGCCTGGTGGAAGAAAAAGGCAATAGTGGCACGTTCGACGAGGTCGCATTGACGGTGCAGGGTTTTTTCCAGAGCTGGGATTTGTAAGGATTGAGTAGAGAGACTCTTGTCGGTGTTATGATTTCTGCTACACCTATTGATGCTGCTGCTGCTGCTGCTACTACTGCTGCTACTGCGTTTATGGGCAGTGCTGCGTATTGGTCGTTGTAATTCTTGTGCTCCGTCAGGTCGAGTGTCATCGATCCCTCTTTCCTCCTCCACCACATCCTTCCTCCCATCTCTTCTCTGTACAACCCTCATCGACGACCCGCCCTCCTCCTCCACCTCTTCCTGTCTCACATACCCTCCCTCCCTCCCTCCCTGCCCCAATCCAAAACCCCCGTCCAACAAGTCATCTCCCGCCACCCTCGAAAACATCGCCCGTGGATACCCCCACCCTCTCTCCCCCCTTCCTTCCCCCTCCTTCTCCTCCTCCTCCTCCTCCATCTTCTTTCGTGCCATCTCCAAATCAATTCTCGCCTGCAACGTCATCAGCCTATCCTCCTCCTCACCCTTTTTCCCCCCTTCCTTTTCTCCCTCCTCCTTCCCCTCCACTTTCATCTGATTCCCCCACAAAAAAGAGGACAGGCACCGTGAGGTACCTTCCCAAGCATGTGTGATCCGTTTTCCTGGAAAAGTCGACCCTTCGCCTCCCTCCTTGAGCCCGTCCACCTCACTGCTTATTCCTGTTGCTGCTGCTGCTGCTTCTGTGGACGTGAGAGCATTGCAATGGGTAGGAGCAGTGTCTTCAAAGATCGATCTCGCTGTGCTGCTCTTCTCTCCTTCTTCTTCTTCTTCTTCTTCTTCTTCTTCTTCTTCTACTACTTTTTCTTCTTCTTCTTCTTCTTCTTTTGGTGGTGCTGCTGCTGCTGCCACCGCTGCTGCTGCTTCTGCTTCTGCTCTTCCTCTGCGGCCACCTAAGGGTGTAGTGACAATGGCAACCCCTTCCGGAGAGTCTCCAGCAGCTGCTGCAGCAGCTGCGACAGCAGTAGTAGCAGCTGTAGCAGCAGCAGTAGTAGGTGAAGTCGCCTTATCCCCCTCACCATCTTCCACTCCTTCTTCCTCCGCCATCTCCTCCGTCACAAGTGCCTGAAACAAGTCCTCCCTCCCTCCTTCCATTCTCCCTTCCCTCCCTCCCTCCCTCGTCTCCTCATGATTCAACACAGCGGCCATGCCAGATGAATTTCCTCCTCCTGGTTCTCCTACCGCTATTTTTCCCGACGAAGGGTATTGAGAGAAGGACGAGGCGGAGGACGTCGAAGAGGAGGAGGAGGGATGAGTGTGGCAGGACTTCTCTTGTGTCTTGACGCCTGGTGTCATCATGATGAAAGCCCCACGGCCGCTATCGATGTTCTCCTTCTCTGCCTGCCGGTCGCCATAGCTCTTGCCTTCCTTCCTCCCTTCCCCCTCCCCCCTCCTCTCCCTTATCCTCCTCATTCTCTCCTCCTTCTGCCCCTGCATCTGCTCCTTAAGGGCCTCTCTGTATTCCTTCTCTTTCACCCGAGCAATCGCCTGATGTTTCTCTACCCTCTCCTCCAACTCTCTCCTTACCCTCCGCCCTTCCGTCCCCCCTCCCTCTTTCACTACCTTGATCTCTCTCACCTTCATGCTCGTCTCCTTCCCTCCCTCCCACTCTTCCTCGTCCTGCTCTTCACTTACCACCTCTAGCCCAGAACCCATGAAACTGTCTTCCGCCTCCATCCATCCCTCTCGCCTTCCCCCCCCTTCCAAATCCCTCACTAGTCCCAACCTCAGAGGCACCTCCATCGCACATCGTTTGTAGTAGCTCTCCCCTCCCTCCCTCCCTCCCCGAGCAGCCATGTGACTCAACAGATGCAACAGTTTGCCGGCCATCACAATCCTCCCGGCCAATGGCCCACTCAGAAACGATGGTGATCTCTTCCCTCCCTCCCTCCCTCCCTCTCCCTCCTCCTCCCCTACATGTTCTTCGAATGCACTTGTCAAAAAGTCACTTCCGTCGTCACCCCTCCCTCCCTCCCTCCCTCCCTCCTTCACCCTTACGGAGAATTCAAAGAACGGATCATCCAGGAGGGACAGCGAGCCTGTGTATATCCACTTCCCAAGGAGCGTGAAATAAGGCGCAGCAGCCGCCTCGAGGAGGGAGAGGAGAACGGCTCGTTCTGAAGCTCTGATCGAGGACGAGGACGAGGAAGGGAAGGATGGGGAGGCCCCCCCCCCGGCCTGAGCTTCGAGGGTGCGGCGATACAGGAAGGAGAGGAGGTCGGTGCTCGTTTGCGGGAGGGAGGCAAGGCAGGAGGCAGGTGACCACTCATCAATCCCTTCCTCCTCCTTCCCTTCCTCAATCCCTTCCTCCTCCTTTCGTCTTGAGAGGGAGGAAGGGAAACAGTGGCAGAGCGTTGCCAGGAAACCCAAATGGGCTCGCAGATGCTTCGTCGCAGTCAGCACCTGCAATAGACTGCCGTTGCCACTGCTGCTCCTCATGACCTCCTCCCTTGCTTCCTCCACCACGGTCTGGAACGAGACGAGGTGGGCACTCAACGCATTGACAAACGCCTGCATCACCTGCCCCGTCCGTCCTCCCTCCCTCCCTTCCTTCCTCCTTTGCCTATCCCTGTTGTTCTCGCTGCTACTACTCTTTTTTTGTTCCCTCGCGTAGCTTATCAATGCCTCCAAGCGCACGACGCATGTCCCTGCTTCTGCAAAGACTTGTAAAACCTGCCCCACGCTTCTGGCACTCCTCCCACTCACCCTCCTTCCCTCCCTCGGCACCAAACAATACGACAGCGACGACGACGGGGAACAAGAATGAGGAGAAGGATGAGAAGAGGAAGGAGAAAAGAAAGAGGATCCTCGTACACCTCTTTTTTTGTGCAATATGAAGGAGGAGGAAGGCAAGCCGTTTAGGGCGTGAAAAACGTGACCGACGAGGGTACGTTCTGCCTCTAGAAGGGGAAAGATGCGAGTGCCGTCGCCTCTCGTGCCTACTGATACTTCTGCTGCTGTCAGGAGGTGCTGGTGATGCAGCGAGGTATTGTGGAGGAGGAGGGCGGTTTCGAAGGCGGGTGAGGGTTCTTGGCTGAGGAGAAGGGGGGTGGAGGGAATGACTTGCTGTCCCCACGTTGGGCCCCACGAGCTTTCCCACCCTAGACTTTGCTGTTGTCCTCGTTGCTGCTGCTGCTGCTGCTGCCATAGACGATCGTGATGGTGATGATGGCGTTGCTGGTGTGGTGGTGGAGGGTTTGGGGCAGGGCGTCGTCGTCGCCAAAAGGAGGAGGAGGAGGACGACGAGGAGGACGAGGACGAGGCACCTTGTTCAGAGCTATACCTGTCCTCCTCATTAGCGCGAGAAGGTGGCTCCATTTCTCGCTTGGCACGCATTCGTGCCCACATCTTAAGCGTGTCGTTGGTCGGGTCTCTTGCCTCCCTATCAGTCAGTGCTGGTATGGTTAGACGCAAGCTCATATCTCTCAAATGGGAGGCCACGTGTCGTTGTAAGCCCCTCCGGGGTCGAAGAGCGGAGAACATGGTGACATCCGGGGGTTGGGACTCGAGGAGTACCGAGGAAGTGCAGGAGGAAGGGAGGGAAGAAGGGAAGTAGGGCGAGGTGGAAGTGTCGACTCGCGCCTCTGTGTGACATTGGCTTTCGAAGACGTGCGGAGGGTAGAGCGTGGCCCCACACAACCCCACGTTCCCGGCGTCGTCTATTCCGTCTAACAATGTCCTTTCCCCAAATACCACACACCTCCCTACTTCATCTTGTCTTTGCCTCTCCCACTGCTGCTGTCCCTCCTTCTCCTCCTCCTCCTCCTCTTGTGTACTTACCGCTGCACTGATCGCTGCTAAAGGGACCCAAGGCACATCCCCTTGCTTAGTGCGATGCTCCGCCCGCAAAACTGCATCCGGAGCTGTGCAGGCTTGCAAGGTTCGAGTCAAGAGCCCCGTGGCCAGCTGCCCCAGAGGGAGAGGAAGTGAAGGGGGGAAAGAAGGAGGGGAAAAAACAAAATCTTCGGTGGCGGCCTCCGGGTTTGGAACCAAGAGAGACAAAACTGTCAAGGTAGCAAGGGCAGGAAAAGGTTGCTGGCGCTCTTCGTTTTTGCTATTCTTACTGCCTTCCTGTTCGGTGCGCAAGATCCATGATACGAGCAACTCCAAGGCCTCGGCTGCCTCGAATCGCCTTTCCCGCCGCATGGCCACACCACAGGCATTAATCCGCTGCATCGTGGTAGTCATCGTTGCGCCCTCATCCACCCCAATGTCGGCTTTGCCGTGTCGTAACAGGATTGCGTAGCTCAAGAGGCTACCAAGCGGAGGAAGGGCTGTTGGAGTGGAGCGGTCGTGAGCGCAGGCTTCTGCTTCTGTCAAAAGACGGGCCTCGAGCTCTCGCAAAAGGGTAGGAACGTCGCAGCTCGCCACACAAGCCGCCACGCCGCGGCCATTTTGTGTGTCGCCTCCTGCACTCATGACCTGTGTGCGGGGATAGGGATGTGATGAGTATGTTATTCGTGTGTAAATAGAGAAGTGGCGGGGGAGGAGGAGGTGCTCGCTGACATTTTTTTCCGCGATAGACATCAGTTTTCAGTCTGACTTCTCCGCATGAGTAAAGTCACGTCTGCATTATTATGCGCACACACATGCCCGTTCATATACGTATGAGGGGCCCTGGTTCACATGTGCATCTAAGTCGCGTTGCTTCTGTTATCAAAACCAAAGCTTTCAGAGTCTTGTACCTCGAGCTTGCTTCTTCAGCCAAGGGCAAGGCTCGCCCGGCAAGGAATCACATCATACTATACCATAAAGCGGTGGGTACCCAACCGACACCCAACGCAAGTCTCTCTGGCTTTAGACTCTGTGCGCAGCGCGATCTATCCAGATTAGATCCATTACAGCTCGCGCGCCTGTCCTAGAGATGTCATCGACGGCAGCGGGGCCCTCTCCTGTGTTTTGGTACCAATGCAGGTTTTTATGACGGGAGACGTTTCTGCTCCACTCTGCCTCACACTTGCCCCATGTGGCGATGATTACAACGCACTGCCTTGCAATAAATGGCGCATTTTTAAGGAGCAGACCAATTTTCAGACTTGTCTTGCAGCGGTCCTGTCATTTGATCCGTTTGTCACGCACGCACAAGTACTCACTCCCCTCCCTCTCCTTCCACCTGCCCTCGTGGACACACGAAAGCACACAGACCTTGCCCCACTCACCGCCATCACCCTCGTGACGATGGTTTGCTGGTACCACTTCCACCCCCATCTCACGTGGCATTTGGAAGCCATCACTCATGACTTCAGCGACAACTTTTTCGAGACTCTCTTCCGTCCCGACCTTGTCTACCTCAAGTCTTCAGATCCTTTCGTCTCCCTCCTCTTCATCTCCCTCTGGTTCGCCTTCCTCACCGGTTTCACGGGATGGATCACGCAAGAATTCTCCTGGGTTGATCGCATCTGGTCGTTAACCCCTCCGTTCTACGCGTGGCTCTTCGCCCTACACCCCTTCCTTGCCCTTGGGGAAGCCTGGCCATCTTCGATCGGGGGCTACTTTTTTGGACGTCCTTTTCTGCTGGCGTGGCTCACCACCTTATGGGGTGTGAGGTTGACGTACAACTTTTGGAGGAAGGGGGGCTATGCGGGGGGAGGAGAGGATTATCGATGGGCTGAAGTGCGGACGTGGTTCTCGCACTTCACGTTGCAGATGTTCAATATTTTTTTCATTGCCATATTTCAGGTACGTTTATCATTTTTTCACTCCCTTTTTCCCGCTTCTTTCGTGCTTTTCGTTTTCCTTCTTTACTTTGTCCTTGACCGCTTTCCTCTCCCCTACTCACCCCTCCTTCATGTTCCCCCGCCCTCCCTCCCATTTCCCTTCCTCTAGAACGTCCTCCTCCTCCTTCTAGTCATGCCGGCACATTCCGCCTGGGTGGGCCGCACCTGGCAACCCCTAACCTGCGTCGACGCTTTCCTCACCATCTTATTCCTACTCTGCCTCGCCGCTGAAACAGTCGCCGACCAGCAGCAATGGGAGTTCCAGCAACGCAAGCGCGCCGCCCTTGCCGCCGCTGCTCCTGCTGCTCCTGCTGCCCCTGCTGCTCCTGCTGCTCCTGCTGCTCCCATCGCTGCGGCTACTGCCTCTGGCACCACCGATCCTGCAGGGAGCCCCAGTCGCAAAAACAGAAACAGAAACAAAAACAAGAACACCAACCAGAACCACAACCACCACAACCCCTCCTCCCCTCTCCATCGTCTCCTTCCCAAAGAAATCGCCGATGGTTTCTGCCAGTCCGGCCTTTTTGCCCGCTGCCGCCACCCTAATTTCTCCGCTGAGATAGCCTTATGGTGGGTCTTTCACATCTTCGTTTACCCCTCCGCGGGGATCCACTTCGAAAGGAAGCACGATTGGGTCAATCACACCTACTGGCCGTTTTATATTAATTGGACGATTATCGGGCCGGTGTTGCTGACGTTGCTCTTCCAGGGTTCGACCGATCTGACTGAGAAGCTGAGTGTGAGGAAGTATCCGAGATACAGGCAGTATCAGATGAGGGTACCGCGGTTGTGGCCTCTGCTCGGGGACGTGGGGAAGGAGGCAGTGAAGCACGAGTAGAGGGGAGGTAGGGAGAGAGGGAGGGAGGGAGGGAGAAGGTTTGGGTCTGGATTTTGGCTTTTGAGCATGCAATGGAAAAGGAAGACTTGTAAGGGATGAGAAGTAGATTGTGTATATTTATCGAGCAGCATCAATACTGGTTTTCATCCATGCCTTTCTGTGTGTATCACAACAAAAAGGGCGAGCAAATTAGAGGGAAGGAGAGCGGGATGAAAGGTAGAAGAAAGAGCAGTCTTCCTGTCTGTGAGTGCAGTATGAAACTGCGTGTGATATCTGACCCAACCAAAAGGAACCGGATTTAAGCTCCCCGAAAACAAAAGTGAGAGAATTTCGTCTATGTACGCTTGCAACAAAAACGAGCACAGGACAAGAAATAACAAGCAAGAATAATTTTAATGAGCGCATATTTTGTTTCAAACAATTATCTTTTTTTCGACTTGCCTTCTGACGGAAACTCCCACAACGCTCTCTCCACTGACACTCTTTCATGTCTTTCTGACTTCGTGCACTCACACCGACGCACCCTTCCTCACCCTCCCCCTCCTCCTCCTCGCTCCATCCATCCATCAACCTCTCCCTCCTAGACCAGCCCCAAGAAAAGACATTCGGTTGTATTTAGTTGTCGTTGTTGCCTTCGGTGCCTACCCTCCCTCCCTCCCTCTCTCCCTCCCTCCCTCCTCTCTAGGCCAACTCCAAGTGAATCTCCAACTCCCCCTGCATCCCCCCTTCTTCCCCATCATCCCCCCCGGCTCCTTCTTCCGCCAGCTCCGCCTTATGAGGGGCCTCCAGGGGCAACGTCGTGTCCACGGGAAACGTTAACCCTTTTAACGGCAGTCTCACCCTCCCCAACGGTTGATCTTTCCAGCTCATCTTGTTCACGACCAAAACCTCCAAAACATTGTCATCGAGGGTCGGCACTCGTAAGAATTGAGGATCATTCCTCCAATCAGGCGCGTCTTGAGGCTGGGAGGTGTGTAAACGCGACTTGTACCACTGGCCCTCGTCCAACGCCAGTTTCCTTTCCGCTTTGTCTTTACCTGCTCCTCCTCCTCCTCCTCCTCCTCCTCCTCCTCTTTTTAGTCCCGCCGGCAAGATGCGAAGCTGACACAGGGTATCGAGACGCTCGGGTTCTGCAGGCATTTCCAGTCCCCGTGCAGCGAGCTCAATCCGCAATGTAATTGTCGGACTCTCCCCACCACTGCTGCTGCTGCTGCTGCTATTGCTGCCACTGGTGGCGGTAGTGGCACTGATCCCCTCGGTCCCGACCATAGCCGTCACTAGCTCCCCTCCGGCCTTCTCGCCCTTTTTGCTCTTTTTGAGATGTTGTCCTCCTTGCCCGGAGGCTTCAGCAGTCGCGGCTCGTATGGCGATGCCGAGGCGTGGAAGGAGAAAGGGGCGTAGGGCGGTGTAGATGATGTTGGCGCCTTGTGTCTTCGGGTTGAAGGCCCAGAGGAGGAAGAGGGTCTTGAGGATGTAGTAGAGGGGTAAGGAGGGAAAGATGGGGAGGTAGGTGTCGGAGAGGTTGAGGAGGGAGTAGAGAAGGAAGTATTTAATGAAGAATTTCATGACCACGGGCTCAGACATCTTGATGGCTTTAAGGGAGCCCAGGAGGGGGTAGGTGAACCCCGCGGCAAGGCTGTTGGTTGTTTGGATTATGGGTGGGCAGTAAGTACCAAAGCATGGAGACTTAGGCAGTACTTATGAAGTAGTTCGTAGTCGAGAAAGCAGCAGCTTCATTAAAAAAAGGGGACTGGATGTAACGAAGCGTGATTATGTTCCATATCCTCATAGTCTCGAGGCGCGCAGCCAGATAGATACAGACACATAAAAATCATTCAATAGCATGCCCATTTACTTACGCGACACCTTCCATGCTGAGAATGAGGACAAGTATTAGAACCGACAGGGAGCTCCCAATAATGAAGAGGGCAGGGGCAGGCACGTTGGTCTTTTTTTCAAGCTCAAGCAACTGAGGACGGAGGGTCAGCGCAGGATGCTTCTCCATTTTGAGATCGACCATTTTCAGCATATTGTCTTTGAGCAACACGAGCTTTTGCACGAGCGTTGGACCGTGGTCGCCGCCGGCAGTGCTGCTGCTGCTGCTGCTGCCGGCCTGGGGCCTCGCCATGATGCTTGCTTCGAAAAGTTTTCGGGTGATCTATGATGGTGTGTGGTAGGAAAGAGGGAGCTTGAGATCATGTTCGCGGTGAGTCCGGCTCGTTGCGGCGGACTTAGTTTATGTGTAGAGAGAGGGGGTGTGTCTCGTCGCTGCTTGTTGGCCTCTGCATTTCTGTCGCTTCCGCCGCCACAGACGCAAGAGGATCCTTGTGCTTGCTACACGGCCATCGCACACGAACGAGCATGGCTCTTGTGGAGATCTGTGTTGGTCATAGGTATGTTTGGTTGGGTGGTGCGTGGCACCACCACTCAACCACCTCACCCTACCCTTACAGGAGCACCCTCCCAGTGAATTCACGAAATAGACGCATGAAGCAATGGCGATATCCGGGTATTCAAAAAAGTGTTTTTCATAACAAAAAAAAACGTCTCTTTGTTTACATCTTAGATTACTTTAATGCCGTCCGCAAATGCTTCCCATCATCTGTGGCGCTAGCCACCTTGTACTTTCCATCACGGGCACTCCGAAACTTATCATACACTGACTGAAGCTGCGCCCGTTCCGCCGGGGGCAGCGACGGCCTGGTCGCTGAAAACGCCGCCCAGATGTGCTCTGCCGTCAATACCACTCCACTCCCGTCTCTTCTCTCTTCCCCCTTCTCTGCTTTTTTCTTCTTTTCCTTCAAACCAATCCCGGCCAACTTTTCATGCACCGCCTGCAACTGCGCCGTGCTTACCAGAGCCTGTAAATCTGCACCCGTCAGGAGCTCCGCCCCTTCCTCCTTTGCCACCTCGTCCAATGCCATCACAGCCTCGCTGGTCAGCTTCATATTTCGTGAGACTGCCTTAAGGATCTCTCCTCGTTCCTCTTCATTGGGAAAACCAAGATATATTTGCCTGTCTAATCGCCCGGGTCGAAGCAAAGCAGGATCGACCATATCAGGCCGACTCGTTGCTCCCACCACATACACCCCACTCCGCCCCTCCACACCGTCTAAGAAAGTCAACAACTGGTTCACCACTCGATCAGTCACTCCTGTATTATCGCTTCCCCTCCGCGGGGCCAATGCTTCAAACTCATCAAAAAACAAGACACATGGCGCAGCCGCCGTGGCGCGGGCGAACAACACCCTCACCGCTTGCTCACTCGCGCCTATATATTTATCTAAAACCTCTGAGCCTTTCACGGAGATAAAATTCAACCCACACTCCGTCGCGACAGCCCCTGCCAACAGGGTTTTGCCACACCCCGGCGGCCCATAAAACAGCAAGCCGGTCGGCAAACGTGTGGGGAGACGAGAGTAAAGTGGCGCGAACTTGACAGGGGTCTCCAGGACATCTCGCACTTCGTTTTTGATAGCTTGGAGGCCACCGATGTCGGCCCATGTGGTGCTGCTGGACGACAGCCGGGCATTGCGAAGAGATGCGGCCGTGAATCCGTCAAGGGCCACAGTAAAGTCGCAGGGGAGCAATGCAGGACGAGGGTCGGCGGAGGGGGGGGGGGTAGAGAAGGAGAGGGTGCGGTTGACTGCGGCGTGGAGGGCGCGGGTTACGAGAAGCTCGAGGTCGGAGGGGGTACAGCCTTCAAGACGGGCAGATAGGGTGGCGAAGTCTATCCCGGAGGACGAAGGCGAGGAGGAAGACGCGGAGGACGGGAGGGGGTGGTTGCTCGAGTGGGAGGCAAGGAGGACGGATAATATGCCTTCCCGGGCCTTCGCATCCAAAGGAGGGATCTCTACCAGTGCCTCCAGACCGCCCGGACGACGTAGGGAGGCGTGGAGGAGGGTGGGATCCTTGGCCGTCACAACTACTCCGACTGCTCCGCTGACAGCAGCGGCTTGGAGCACAGCCCAGGCTGTCGACATTCGGTCGTGGGTGTTTGCCCTCTCCGCGTCTTTTTTATACTTGATGTTGTTGTTGTTGTTGTCGTCGTTGTTGTTCCCGCTGCTGCTGCTGCTGCTGCTGCTGCCATTGATCGACGTCTGCTTTTCCTCCTCCTTCCTCCTGCTCCGCATCATCATCATCACCCTTCCCCCCCCTCCCCCTTCCCTCATTACCGCCTCCCTCGCCCTTCCCCCCTCCCTCAGATCCTGCAGTAGCTCCCAGACATGCTCCGCTATCTCCGCCGCTTGGACATTGGCTTCCCCCCCTTCCTCGTCCTCAGCCGGACACAGCCCATCGAGGTCATCCAAAATCAATAGAGAAGGTGCCTTGTGCTGAGCGCTCTCCAGGGCGTGAGTCAATGTCTGAAGGACCACATTCATCCTGAGCCCACGAAGCGAGGAGCAGTTCACCCATGTTGTCGCAACCGCCGAGGAGGAGGAGGAGAGACGTGCTGCCAAGGCATGGCCCAGAGAAGTCTTTCCACTGCTCCCCTGCCCATATATAAGCAATCCTCCTGGTAGTGATATGCCAGTGCACAGCCGCAGCGCTGCAGCCTCTCCATCCAAAATAGGCGCGAGATGATTCAAGCAGGCTTGCAGCTGTGCTTCCCTCCCTCCCAAAAACCCCTCCTTCCCACCACCACCACTCCTTCGCTTTCTCCTCCTCCTCCCTTCTCCTCCTCCTCCTCCCCCGACTATGTCCACTTCCTCCTCGTACTCTTCGGCCGTCCAAGCCCGTGGTATTACCTTGCCCAGTCGCATCCCGTTAGGGGCCGCCGTCAAAGCCACATACAGAGGGGAAGGTGGAGAGGGCACTGCAGAACGAATCGACAATTGAAACGCTTGAAACCGTCTCCTTCCCTTCTGCTGCTCCTGCTTTGGCGATGGGAGGGAGGGAGGGAGGGGGAGGAGTAACACCGCACCATCAGCGAGGAAAATGTTTCCTCTAATGCCCCCAGCGCGGGCGCTTTCAATCTTAACCCATTCCTGAAGGGCAACCCACATTGTCTTCCCTTCAGGACCGGCAGCCACAAGTAAACGCTCTTGGTGATGTTGTTGCTCCTGCTGTTGTTGTTGTTGCTGTTGCTGTTGCTGTTGTTGTTGTTGCTGTTGCATGTTTCTGCAATAGTAGTTGTTGCTGAAGATGCTATTGGGCAGCCCTCCCTGAAGGAAAGCCAACTCCTCCTCCTCCTCCTCCTCCTCCTCCTCCTCCTCTTCGGCTTCTTCTTCTTTAAAATTTTCGCCATTCTCTTCCTCTTCCTCCCGGCCCTCTTTCATCAAATCCCACGAAGAAGAAGGGAGACGCGCTCGTGGAGGTGTCATCTCGGAGGAAAGAGCAGGAGGAATCATCATCCATTGCAACGGGTGCAGCGTCATAACAGCAGTCTGGAGGGGACACTGAAGAGGAGAGAGACGCCGCAGTCGGAGGAGGGAGAAGGGTTGGACCTGTAGCTGCAAACGTAGGGCTTTGCTCAGCATTATGTGCCCGGGGAGAACTGCTGAGGAGAGGTGGAGGACGCCGACGGCGGTAAAATTGGAAGAGGAGGGTGAGGAGGAGGTGAACGGGAGCAAGGAAGAAAGAGATGGAGGAGAGGAGGAGGTGGGATGGCGTTGGTGTTGGTGTTGGCTGGGATGGGAAATCTGGGGTGAGGAGGGGAGGAGGCAGTCGCGCCAGACGGCGACGAGCTTGCTGGCTCCATCCTTCAGTTTTCCTCCTCCCCCTCCTCCTCCTTCTCTTTCTTGATTCTCGTGGCCATTATTGCAGCCGTCTTTATATCCTCCAATGCTCCCTTTTTCCTCTCCACTTAAAGGAAAGCCCAAGGCAGCACGAAACGTAGCGGGGTGAATAAATACTCCCGTCTGGGCCAAGGACGGTCGATCCCTTTTCCGAGCCGGCAATGGCTGTAAGCGCAAAGGAGGACTAGCGGGATAGGTGGTAGTTAAGGCATTATTACTGTCGCTTGAGGAAGGAAGAGGCTTGGGCCGTAAACTCGGGGCTACTGCCACTTCTGTTCGGGCACTCAGGCGCTGCGGTGCTCGAGATGATAAGTTTATAACACGCAATCGAATGAGCTTGTGGGCATGAATCCATATGGGCAGCGTTTGTCCCGCAAACACCACGGCGACTTGCCGCAAGATCTCTCCTTCGAGGTATCCGGCGTGAAGCTCCACCAGGTCCCAGTCATCGGGCGTGCAGGGCTCCAGCTCTAACCGACCTGGAAACTCCACCACCTCCGCCCGCTGCACCCGCACGTGGACCTGTCGGTTCGCAGCTGCCGTAAGTCCGAGCCCAAGGCAATGCGCGAAGGCCTCATCCATCTCCAGCACGTCGTTTCCACCGACATTGCTGCTCCTGCCACTGCCACTGCTCGTGCTGGTGATGGCTCCATTCCAACAAGCGTACGCCCGGCACTCTCCACCTTGTGGCGCCTCCCACCGCAGGTCCAGCACCACGGTGCCAGAGGCAGCGGCAGCATCTTCGCGGAGCTTGTGGGTGAAGGCCAAGGGCAGGGCCACGAAGCAATGTCGCAGACCAGGCTTGATCTGTAGGCGCATGAAAAGTTGGAATTGAGCGAGGCTTCCGTGGGGAGCTAGGCAGTAGAAAATGGCAAAGGATAGGACCAGGCACTCTTCCCTGCAATGCTTTCACCCTCTCTTGACGTCCTTTTTATCCCTGTGAGGGTGTACGTGGGGGGGTTGTGGGTTAAGTACTGAGGGGTTGCCGAGTAGCGGCGATCTCGGCGACTCTCACAAGGGCACACACCATTTTGCCATCTCAAGTTACACATACAAGACCGTCACTAACTCCATATACATTCATTCACAGGCCGAAGGAGTAGTTATGCCTAATGATTTGGGCGCGGAGCTGGACGATGTGAGTTGGATGTAGTGATGAGGGTAGGGAGGTATGGGGGAAGGAGAGGGCGGGGCATGTTCTGCCGCTCTCATTTCGCCTTTTTACACTGCAACGCACCACACACAGCTCATCAAGGAACGCGACATCTTGGAGGCCGAGGCGGCGGCCATCACGGACTTCTTGACCTCGCCCGGTCCCGGTGATGGGGCTCCCCCGGGCTTGCGTGGCGATTCCTTGGTCGACGACGAAGGCTTCCCACGGGCCGACATAGATGTTTGGGATGTGCGGGTGAAACGCAATCGCCTCGCCTGCATCGAGACGGACCACGCCGAACTTATGAAGCGGATTGAGGAGCTCGTGCAGCAGCTCCATCAAGAAGCCAAGGCCAAGGCAGCGCTCCGTGAAACCAGCAGCAGCAACAATGTGGCTCCAGCCCGGTCGGAAGGGCAACAACCCCACCTCCCCAAGACCACCGGCAACACTACCTCCTCCGGTGCACTCACACACGACCCCACAGCTTTAGAAGGATGGGAAAGAGTGGAGAAGAAAGAAGGAACGTCAAAGCAACCATTCGCCCTAATTGACCAGGTCTTTCGTGCCTCGCCTGCGGAAGAGTCAGGGATGAAAGCAGGAGACATGCTGGTGAGTTTCGGGGGCGTTGACGCGGAGAACCACGGCCACTTTACAGCCATCGTAAACCTGGTTCAAAACAGTGTGGGGCAGCCTGTCCGAGTGGTGGTATTGCGGAAGGAAGAGGAGGAGGAGGGAACGCTGTCGTCGTCCTCCTCTTCGTCCCGACTAGTGACTCTGTCCTTGATTCCACACACATGGAGCGGCCGAGGCTTGCTTGGGTGTCATTTGACCGCCTTGTCATCTTAAGTGGGAAAATATCGGGAGTGAGAGTGGAAGAGACGCAGCTGTGGGTGGAGAGGAAAGGATAAAAGACAAGAAAACAATGCTTTCTGTACACCCTCGGATTATTATTTCGTTATTTCAATATATCTGCTCTGTAGAAGTATAACAAAACATAACCGCCCCATGTCGCCGTCAAGGTGAAAAGTCAAACCAGCAATGAGGGTCCGTCTTGGTACTCTGTGATGAAGGGACAGCAAGCAAAGGGTCGTCGATCCAACCTAAGCCATCCCCACCCAAGCACGCATTTCAACACATTAGCTTGCTTTCGAGTGGGGCTGCTCTCATGTCGGTGCGATGCGGGATTGTAGCAAACGTCGCAAGCCTGCTCCGCTTGCGGAGAAGAGTGATTAGGAAAGGATGAACAATACTGCGCCATTTGGACACCTATGTGGCGTTAAGGCGTAGAGCAGTACTGACTTCTATCAATTTTAGTAGGCATTGACAGGATTTAGCATCCGCGAATCAAAGTGGGGAAGCGAGAGCTTGGCCTTTAACTTCGCCAGCACGGCCGCTATGGCTTACTCGTCGGCAGCCACCGTGATCTATTTACCCCTTGCGTTTGGTAACGCTTGCCCTGTCCTTTTGTCCCTACCCTGTTACAATTAAGTGTACCTGTCGCACTTCTTGTCACGCCTGCATCATCACATCTGTCAGTGCACTCCTGTAGCTCAGCGGCTGCTAGAGCTTGGTGTGAGCCAAATTTGAGTAAAACATCAATTCTATAAAGATATGAGGCATTTTTTCTTCTTTTCTTTTTCTTTTTCTGTATCTTCATTCATATGTCAACTTTCCGCTTTGTGTGTGCGGCGCCACAATGTGTATGTTTTCTTTTTCCCTGCACACCAGATCTTATCCCGACCTCTCCTCTCCTCGTCCCCCGTCGCCCCATGACACCAAACTTTTTTTTTATGTCGTACAAAAAAATCAATTTGGTTTAACGGCAGCTTGCAGCCGCTCAGGCTGATGTACGTGGGCTCCCTTTGCCGTAAGCGTCACTGTCGTCGATTTCATCTTCCAGTCCGCAGAATTCAGAGCATAATCGATCCAAGCTACCGATTCGTTAGGTTTTATTGTGTCTGAAGGGGCCCCTGAAGGTCCTGAATCGGAGGCAAGTGTAAATCTCAACGGTTAACTGGGCGGTTAGTCCGTAAGTTTCCCCCAAAAAATGAATATTGAAAAAAAACAATTTTTTTCTCTTCCTTGATTGCCTGTTTGCTTGCTCGTACTTTGCACACGATGATAACCCAACGAGCACTTCAAATACCCGCATTTTTAACTTATCTAATTATTTTAGCATGGGCTGCAATGCAACAATTGTTGTGAGTGTCCTGTCGCCCCCGGTCTTTCACTGCGCGGCCAGTTAGTTGCAAGCAGCCTACCGTAGGAAATACGTTAAAACACCTTCATAGTGACCAGTCGTAATCTAGGCAGGCATTTTAACAAAACAGAACACAATCTTCCTCCTTTCATGCCGGTTGCAACAAACCTACCCTGCCATGCACACGGTCACAACCAATCCAATCCCTTAGCTGACCTGCACATGTGTATAGCACACTACACAAACAATAGTTCTTGTTCCATTCAGAAGCTCTTAACCATGCTCTTCTCTCGCACGACGGCGCTGGTCGCCATGGGCCTTTTGGTGGCGGGCACTTCCAGCGCCTCCGCGACCGTGGATCGTCAGGTCAGAAGCGCCATCAACCCCCGAAGGGTGAAGAGTTTCAAGTTCTGCTCCCGTCCTGTTCTTGACTCGATGTCATTCCAGCCGCTAATGCGTCTTGACGGGGATTCTTCCCTCGACAATATCACTATCCCCTACCTTTTCTTTCCGTATAATGGGGTCCCAGATAATTTGAATGACTTATACTTGTACGGAGCTCTTGGTAACATTGTAAGTAGTGGTGAGGGAATGAGTTAATGAAATGTGATTGTGTGAAAGCGAAGTAAGCCGTCCTAACCCCTCTTCCTCCATGCAATTTCCCTTCTCCTACCCCTACGACAGATGGCGGCGGATTTCGGGTTTAAAAGTAATATGAATGACTGCGATTCAGCTTCAAACGGTGACTTCAACAGTACCAGCTTGGGTACGATGGTCGGCACGTGTAAATCAATTTTCAGTCCCTTCAACGCTACGGAACTCTTTATGTCGCTGGAAAATGGACGTCGCCGCCTGATGGAAGCGAATGATGTTGATCAAGTGCGTCGCAATCTCCAAGAGGAATTTTTTGCGTATTTTGAAACGGAGTTGTACTGCACGTGGAAAGCTATCTTCAACGAACCCGAGAGAAAGGCGGGCGAGAAGACAGTCCTTACCGGGACTTCCATCCGTACGGCTGTAGAGACGGGAGAGGATTTCGTGGACGGGCGAAGCGGCTTCCTCTCGGGCAATAAGCCCCTCGTGGTCTCGTCCGTCGTGAAGAACCTGGAGCTCTTTCGTAGGGATCGCATGCTTGATGAAGACCCTTTTGTTACGGCGTATACGGAGTACACGGTAGAGTACTACAGGGCCAAGGGCTGGAACCCGTTCTACCTCTCCTCGAAGTAAGAGCACGCGCGGGATACATGGGGGAATATATGGGGGACGCTTTTCCCCGAAGGTGAGGGAAACGAGGTGATCTATGTAGTGATTTTATTTGTGGCTATTTTTGACGCACAGTGGCGCTATTATTGCCTCCCGATTGTGTGTCCACTTGAGTGTGTCGTGGTGTGCTGTGTGTATGTTTGGGGGTAATGCCAGACTGAGAGAAGGGGGAGGAGGGGAAGGGTTCTTATCCATTTCGCACGAACAAAGACTTTTTGTCCTTGACAATCGAAAGTATGATAATTGGGTAAAGTGAAAGAAGCCTGGTGTCTTCAAAGTGTCAGCCGTCCCAGTGGGGGCATCCACTAGAGCAGCAGTTGCAGCATGTGTTTCCTTTCAGGAGCTCACTATATTCTTGATGCCTTTCTTTTCCTCGTATACAAAACTATGCCAAATTTTTCGGAAGGTTCTCCATTCCTCACTCCTGATTCATCCTTTTCTTTATATCATATTTCCTCTGTGCCCTCACTCTTCCCCGTCACGCCTTGTATGCACGACATCCTCTCTTCCCTCTCCTCCTCACTTTTCTCTCCTTTCACCTCCTCCCCCGCCGCTTCCGCACTGGCTTATTTTCCTATAGTACTTCGTCAAGGTCTCGGGCATCCAAGCAAATTTCCACTTTCCATCTCATTCTCTCATTTATTTTTACCTGCCCCCCTCCCCTCCCCCATCTACCTGAATGGGTTGATCCTCGCGAAGATCGCCTGTCCCCTCACCGCATGCGCCCCCGCCGCACCCACATGCAAAGGGATCAGGTATTTCCCATACGTCCCCATGGTCTTATGAATACTGAATGCCTGCTTGGCAACCTCGCCATTGGCAGTTGCAGCACCGTCAAGGGTGGTCCAGAAGAAAGGAAGGCCCTTTCCGCCATAATACCTATGGTGAAGAGGGGAAAATGAAGTGGGAGGGAAGGGGGAATGGTGAATTGCGCTGTACACCTTGTGAATGCCGACGGCCTCCTCGGCCCAAATATGTCCAATATACGTTCGAATGCTCTCCCCATCACTGCCATGGTACATATAATGTATATTCGAATGCTCTGGTGTATGTAATGTATGTTCGAATGCTCTTCCCATGGAGGCTGTAAAACTTCTCATTCGAATGTCCACGCTCAGCGATGTCCAATATATATTCGAATCACTCGTCCCATGGCAATACCCGACGCGGGCATCCCAGCTATAAACCCATTCATACTTCAATACAACCTTTCCACCACAAAATTGTCGCTAAGCAACCAATCCAAAGTCTTGCTTACAAAGACACTGCCATTATTTCCTTCCACTTACCCCATGGCAATCCCGGACACGGGCATCCCCACCATGAACCCGTACAAACCCAGATGAGATATCTTGCTCGCAATTTGCTCGAAGCCATTCCACTCCTTCATGGGTGCGGGGATCTTGGAGGACAAACGGAAAATGAAACGAGGGGCAATCAAAATACCCGCGAGGAGTCCGAGACTCTTGTGGCGGAACATCCACACCCCCTTCTCCTTGCCCTTCACTTGTTGAGCTTGCAAGACCTGAGTTGTGGTATGATTGGTATCTTTATACATAAGGTGGTTCAGCGAGCGGCTGGGTGAAAGGGAGGGATGACTAGCTTTGCGCTTGAGGTAACTAGGGGGTATAAGGCAGGGAGGTTGAAACAAGCAATGGAGAATAGAAGTTGACATAGACATACCGCGCCAACGCTCCCCATCATGCTAAGCCCCACCAACCAATGGAACAAGGAGAGGGCCTTGCTGTAGGTTTCGGGGCCGGCTAGCGCTGTAGCAGCCTCCACAGGTTCCGCGTGCGGGGCAGTGGAAAGATTGCGGCGGGGGACTAGCTTGTTGAGATGGACAGTGCGATGAGCAAGGGCCAGGCGACGCAGCATCATGGCTAAAGAACGATGGCTTGTAGGACTGTGACTGTGTGGGAGGGTTACGTCAAAGTCAATTCGCCGTCGCAATGAAGCAAGAAGTGGGCAAGCAGCTGCTGCACGAAGAACACTCGAGTTGAGCCAAAGCCTTTGCAATTTACTGCCACAAAACACTTAGAGTTGAGCCCAGTAAGGACAGTGCAAGACAAGTATGCTAAACTGGTCTCCGGGCATGCAATTACAGGCAGAAATAATGTCCAGTCTCGACCGAAAAGAAGTGGCAGGAGGGGAGGGAGGTCGTATGCTTTTTTGAAAGCCACTATTCGTCATTAAAGAAAAGGCTCACCAGCATAAAAACACGCTGCATCGAGTTTTTTGTCGTCCTCAGGTCTTTATCAGTTGTTTTCGTGTTCTATAACTCACTATTCAAGCAGCGAGGACCGGACAGAAAGGGAGGTCGACAGGTAGGGGTAAACCTAGTCCGCCCTCTAGCACTTCGGTCTTTTATTCCGACAGCTTCTCACGCGCATTCAGGGACCCCCAAAATATCCACAGCTCCCTCATAATGCAACGATCATCCTTCAACTCAATTCCGCGACAAATATCCTTCAACTTAAGCCGCCATTTGCAGGAAACCTTGAGCGTACTTGGTACGGCTAGGGTGATTCTCCTGCGGCCTGTGCATTAATTACCATGTGGAAGTTATCGAGTCGCGAGGTGATATGAAAAAACGAAAACTACGCTCCGCAAAGCGATAAAATAGTCTCAATATCTCCCAAAGACAATTGTGAACGTGTAAACGCACACGCATTCGTACCTGTTGTAGGGCGTCCAAACCGGCGTGCCCTTAAACAGACGAAGGGCCTTGATATAATTCTTCGTGTCGAGGGTGAACCGGTGGTAAATGCCTTCCGGCAGAACGATCAAGTCGTTCTTCTCCACCTTGACTCGAATCCAACGGTCTTGCCCGTCCCGCACGTCAAAATACCCAGATCCGTCCAAGCAGTAGCGGATCTCCTTTGAAAGGGTTGTGAGTAGAGGGGATGGGTATTAGTGGGTGAGTTGAAAGGTGAAAAGAAAAAGAAAGTCGACTCGACTTATTATCAATAAATGCATGTCGTCTAAGAAATGTAGCCCTCCATTAATCTTCTATCTTCTCGCGTAATTGTGCTTAGTTTTCGTCATTTCCCTGCCCGCATTTCGTCGTCGCACCATTAACTTGTCCGCCCTCGATTCCCCTCCCCTGAGGCCTCCTGTGCTCGACGTACCTCGTCCGAATGAATATGCTCTTCGAAGAAGCTCTTGATCTTTTCGTCGTAATTTGGCATCGTTTCCCTTGAGACCGTGCATGTATCCTCATAATCATAGCCCCGTTCTACCCGCATTGCCTGCATTCGAATTGGTATACCGGAGAAGATGTATGTGAGAACAGACAGGAGCATAAACGTGCATCGTCTCACCGTCATCAATTCCTCACAGGGCACGATCCGGGCCCAAGGGAACTTATGCACGCTCAACATCATATTTAAATCCCTATAAATCATTTTCAATTGTGGCAATAACTGGAGCGCGCAGACTCATCCAAACCCTACAGATTCCTCCCTTCCCTCTCCCTTCCCTCCCTTTCCCACCACGCACCGCAAACTTAGGGTTTTCCTTGTACGTATCGGCGTCAAACGTCCAATACAATACGCCCAGCTTCTGGAGCACCTCCAATGATGCGGGCTTATTCGGATTCAGCCGGTGCTCCTCCCGCTGGTCCACTGTGGGGTCGTCGTCCATGTACCAGGCCTCCAACATGATTATGAAAAGGCGGCAGAGGGCAGATTAATTAACGGTGCAGGGCAAGCAGTGGAATAAGTGTCCTGTCAACCACAGTTGAGACGTGTGTATGTAGTCGGAGAGTGTGAGGGAAGAGGAGCGCAATTTGATCGTGTGATACGGCTATTGGGAGTGCGTTTTGATTGGCGACTTATCATACGCGCAGGCAATCTGCATCGTGAGGGCTTAGTGTGTATATGATTCGTCAGAAACACATCATCTCTCGCAAGCTCTGGGCCTGTTACCAATGACGTTGAGGGAAACATCCCATCGTGTTATTGAGTATGGTGAAAGGCCGGGGGCTCAGAAGTCGGAGGCATATTTCTAAGGAGACGGTGACAAAAGCGATGTATGGCATGATGCGGCCCTCCCCAATGCGATGAAATATAGGCAAAGCACCATATTTCGGAGTGACCATATGCACTTTCCCCGGGGGAAATAGACTCGACGGCCCTCTGGTCTCACATCCTTCCCCTGGGATTAAAGAGAAACGACGCACTCATCCATAAAATATAAGCTTGGCACGGAAGCGATGCAAGGACTGTGTAGTTCACCTGACGCCGTTGCTTTGAGCGAAACCGCGCGAGACCCATTTTGCTTCCTTATCCTTCGCTGCTTCCCTCCTGCTTGCCTCCCTTGTCATGCTGCACGAACGAATCCCACTCGAAATAGGGCGCTTAATTTTTCAGGAAGACAATTTGTAAACTCTTGGTATGCTTATGTGTCCGCTTTTTCCCAACTTTTTTGCTCTCTTTTAGTCGATTAAAATCGACATTTTGTCTCTCAGCCTCTTGTCCTCTTGCTTCCCTGCCTTCACTCTCCTCACGTTGTCCCAATACGTATTCACCCCGCTTATCTATGCAGGAGGCACAACTGACTTGGTCGGCATCAAAGAGACTTCGCTCACGGAAGGAAGTGCCGCTGCCGCTCCTTCTTCCCCATTCTGCAGCCTTCCAATGTCGAACCCCGTCGGCGGCGTCTCCTCCCCCCTGCCGCCCCAGCCCACGTCCTGTTTCCCCTTGCGGTTCGCCGCAAACTTTGGCAGACGCGCCCGACGACGCAGCCGTGCGCAAACAATGGACACTATGCATGCCTATAAGAGAGAGATGGAAGGGGCAGCATCTGTAGCATCGGCTAACTTGGATGGAGGAAAGGCCATGACCATGACGATGAAGGGCAAGGATCCCCTCGACGGCAGTAGCAGCACCACCACCATGAGGAGCGCAAGTGGTACAGCAAGCCTGGCCGCGGCTAAACAGGGTAAGAGCCTTCGTCGGCGTACTTTCGATAGTACCTGTTCATTCCTATTACCAAGGTCTAGCACAAGTGTCCTCGCCCCCACGAGTCCCAGCAAGCTGCTGAGCACGGAGGAAGGGCCTGTCATCGCCGGTGCTCCATTGACCACCGCTGCTGGTGCTGTTCCTCCTTTTCTTGCTACGACTATTGCTCCAGCTGCCGAGAAAGGAAAGTCATTGTGTTTGATTTCGAGTGAATCGTCCACGGACCTGGCGTCTTTGCCTGCTACCACTACCACTACTACTGTTGCTACAGCTGCTGCTGCCGTTCTGGTCGCCGGCACCAGTGGCCAAATGCCTATGACCACTGCCGCACAGATCGTTAATAGCACAACAATGACAATGACAGCGACAGCGACGAGCAACAGCACCACTACCACCAGCACCAGCGCCGCGAGCAGCAGCACCACTAGCGGCAGCAGCAGCTCAACGACCACCATCGTTAGCAGTAGTAGTAGTAGTAGCAGCAGTAGTAGCAGCAGTAAAAGCAACAACAGTAATAACATCATCAACAAATACAGCAGCAGCAGCACCACCACCACCACCACCAGCAGCACGAGCATACCCTTCCCTCCCCCTCCTTCCCTTCCCCGTGCATGTCCCGCAGCAGCGGTGCCACCAACGCATGCACGTGTCCCTCCTCCTCCTCCTCCTCGCCGTCCCTTTCTCCGCTCCCAAAGCATGAGCAGCGGGCCTTCCCATTTGCTCTCCTCCTCGTCCTCCTCCTCCTCCTTTCCCAAGCATCCCCCACTCCTCACGGGAAACGACCGTTTTTATCACCCGGCGTTGCGTCGGAAGGGGAGTAAAAGCATGACTTCTGCCGTTGCCATGGGTCTGGGTCGGAATGGAAAGTGGGGAGGAGGAGGGATGGGCGACAGTGCTCCTTTGGACTCCTCCCTGTCGTCTTCCTCCACGTTGCGTGAGCCTATTCCCTCCTTGGGCGCGTTGAAGAATCATTTTTCCTCCTCCTCCTCCTCCTCCTCCTCCTCCTCCTCTTCCTCTTCTTCTTATTCCTTCTTAGCTGCCTCGCGGCGCTCGATGTCCTTTACGGCCGGCGCAAATGCCAAGAGCAAGCACAACCCTCCCGCCCTCTCTCGCCGCCTTTCCCTCGTCGAGCTCCTGCAGCCCCGCGACGACTACACCTACCATCCTTCCTCCTCATCGCCCCCCCTCCCTCCCCGGCTTATGCCCATGATCAGTAATGGCATGGTCCGCTTGGCGATCAACATGAAAGAGGCCCACCTAACCCCAGCAGTGTGGGATGTATGTCTCTCTCTCTTCTCCCCTGATGATGCCGCGAAGATAAAGAGGTATCGATTCGACAAGGACAGGAGACTGGCCCTCGGGAGTCAATTGCTGCAGAGGGCGGTGATTGCATGGACATTTGGGGTTGATTATAAGGAAATTGTGATCTCTCGGACAGAGAAGGGGAAACCGTTTTATAACTACAAGCATCTGACGGAGTGCAGGGAGGGTGGGAGGGAAGGAGGGGTGCCGTTTCCGAATTGGAACTACAACGTGAGTCATCATGGGGACTATGTGGGGATAGCCTCCGAGCCTGTGTGCTTGGTAGGCCTCGATATTATGAATGCGAAGGAAAAACCGCGCGGGGGAGGCGGCGGGGGAGGGGGAGGGATGGTGAAGGAAAAAAGTGCGAATGATTTCTTCAAGAGCTTCCACCGGCAGCTGAGTGCGAATGAGTGGGGATCCATTTATGAGGCGGAGGACGAGGAGAGGAAACTAGAGAGGTTTTATCGGCAGTGGGCGTTGAAGGTAGGTAGGGAGGGAGGGAGGGAAAGGAAGGGCGGGGGGAGGGAAAAGATGACTGCTTAGATAAAGACTTCTTACTTGCCCCTCCCTTCTCCCCTCCCTCCCCTCTCTCCATCACAGGAAGCGTACATCAAGGCCATTGGTAGCGGCCTCTCCTTCTCCCCCCGTCGGATTGAGATCACGGGGTTGGATCACAGGGAACGTCCTAACAGCGAGGTCGCCTACGACCCCTCCATCTTAAGGATCGATGGCTGTGAGCGACCGAATTGGAAATTTAAATTTACCGGCTTGGATAATGGTCACGTGGCGTGTGTGTCACGGGGGCCGCCTTCGGATGCAATTGAGGGGTATAGGCAGCATTTGCTGGAGACGGTGTTGCCCAACAGTCCCCTTCAATACGGCTTGGAGAGCGTACAGCCGGAATTTGACTCGATTACGGTCAGGGAGTTGATTCCGGAGGAGCGGCTCGTAGAGTTTGTTAGGGCGGTGGGGGGGGGGGGGAGGGGGGGGGGGCGGGTACTGGCGGGGTTGGGCGGGGGGGCCTTGGGGGGGGGGTGGGGGGCGGGGGGGGGGGGGGTGGTGGGGTGTGGGGGGGGGGGGGGGGGGGGGGGGGGGGGGAAGAGGGCGGGTACTGGCGGGATTGGCCGAGGAGCCTTAGGGGCAGAGATGGGTGATTGCTGCTGTGTGATTCGGAGGGTGAGTGGCTTGCAGAGTGAGTGACTTGGAGGGCGAGTGTGAGTTTAGGTTCGGGGAAAAAGCTGGATAAATTTGAGAGGGTCAGGGGGAGAGAGGGGGGGACGGATCGAGGGGAGAAGGGCCGGTGTTGACGAGAGACAGAAAGAGATAGAGAGAAGGAGATAGCGAAACTAGGTCTGAAATAGAGTATGTGTAGATGTCCCAGTATTTTAAAAAAACAAACCATAACAACCGATTATAAGATGCAAATCGAGGATTTGAATACATTTGCTGGTTTCCCTTTGGTGGAAGGGATTGCCTCATGTCTTTTGCTATTTCCGTTCGATTTACTTTTCCAGCTAGTCTAGGAGTATAGCATGCCCTCTTGTCTCCTTCTCTTTGGCTTCAACCTTTCCTCAGAGGTGGCAGTAGGGGGTAAGGGCGAGCAACATCATGCATGTATGACGTCCTGACTACCGGATGGATGGCAAATAACACCCAAACAAATGCGCTTCCCTCCGGTTTCTAAATGGCTTCAACACCAACTCCTTTACCTGCACGTGCTCCTCGAATCCTTCCTCCTTCCCTCCGTCCTCTTTCACAGGCTCGATAAATTTAAAGAATGAGTGAATCACCCTCTCAGGTACACAGCGGAGAAAGTCGGCCCCTTCTGCTCTCCCTCCCTCCCTCCCTTCCACAGCAGCCGCGTCTAGGTTAATGCCTCGAAAGAAATTAAGGTGTATGGTGGCTACCTTAGGAGGGAGGAACTCCACAACCTTGAGAAGAAGTAAGGTCGAGGAGGAGGAGGAGGAAGGGAGGGAGGGCAAGGGGCAGGAGCGTAGGAGGTGCACCCATTGCTTCCGGAGCTTGGACGTGGCATTCGTGGCGTCGATGACGATGCTCTCTCCTTTCTCCAGGGCTTCCAAAGCGGCACGTTGGCATTTGTTTAGGGACTTGAGCGTATCTTGGTTTATGCGGGTGTGGTGGGGGAGGTGGATGTGGCAGTAAGTGGACTTCCCACAGGCGGGGGGGCCGAGAAGAAGGACGGCTTCTTGGCGCGTCGGAGGCGAGGGAGGGACGGAGGGAGGGACGGAGGGAGGGGTGACGGATTGTCCATGCTCTCCTGTGGACAAAGTTGAGGAGGGAAGGCCGGTGCTCCCATTGCTGGTCCTACAGCCAGATCCCTTCCTTCTCACGACCACATACTCCTCCACCGCGCTCCTCCTCTCCCTCTCAATCGCCGCCTTCAACACCTCTCCTTTATCACAGCTCAGCCTACTTCCCAAAAAGAATTCCTCCGGGGTCTTGAACCCTATCCCTCCCACATTTACCGCTAATTTCAGATCACTGTCACTGTGATCCCTCCCCCTCATCTTGCCCTGTTTCGGCCGCCCTGCCGCGTCGCCCACGAAAAAACTATTTGCTGTATCAATCCCTTCCTCCCCTCCTCCTTCCTTTCTCCCCCCCCCTCCTCCTCTATACTTCTCCTCCAGCAGATACCAACTCCCTGGGGCCGGTTTATAGAATACGCTGTGATGCGTGGCAAAATATCCTTCGATTTCTGGGATCTTCAAGGCGGAAACCACAGAGGCGAGGCGCTGAAGGAGGGAGGAAAGGTCGGTGTTCTTGCTCTCTATGCCTCGTTGGTTTGAGATGATGACAACTTTATACCCTTCCTGGTGGAGGGCTTGGAGGGTGGGAGGGACGGAGGGATGGAACCATTGCCAGTCCGTGGGAGAGGCGGCGAAGGATTTTTGCGAGCGGGTTTTGATGAGGGTTGAGTCTAGGTCAAAAGCGGCGATACGTATGGGGAATGAAGGGGGGGCAGGGGGAGGGGACGAAACAGGGGAAGTGCAGGACTCAGGAATGGATTCAGTGTTGTAATTGATTGAGGCAGCAGCAGCAGCAGCAGCAGCAGCAGCAGCAGCAGGAGGATGGACTCGAAGATGCAAGAGGCCCACGTCGTACATGAGCCATTCTTGGTTGGGGGGTATGAAAGAATAGGAGAGGCGTTTGGGTGTGTGGCCTTGCAGCAGAGGTGGGGCGGGAGGCAGGGAGTCATCAGCGAAGATGTTGGAGGAGATATCTAGTCGAGGACGTTTCCCATTGGTGCTAGCGCCTTGCGGCTGGTCACCCCGTGCTGGGTGCTTGCCTGACACGTCATCGCCGCCTCTGTCGCCACCGCCGCCACCGCCGCCTCCGCCGCCATCTTCAGCTGGCGCAAAAGGTTTTGCCTGCATGTCAATCTCGAAAGGGGTGGTATCCACGCACCTCTTCAATTTCAGGCATTCTGAAAGCCAGGAGTGATGGACCACCTTGATTGAAGAGGGAAGCGGGCCTTCCACGCCTAAGTCCATGAGAATGGAAGCAGGCGATGCGTCCTGATACTTGTCACCGCACAGCACGTGGGTCATGTCCGGGGGAAAATGCTTGCTGACACTGACCGCAGCAGCTTTCTGAAAAAAGGACGATATTTTAGGCGGAATGACACGGCCACTATTTGCTTGCAGAGCTTTGGTGGCAGGTTGGGCGAATGTGTTGCTCAGTCCAAGGAAATAGACATGCACGCCCTTGAGAAAGGAGGAGGAGGAAGGCTTGGCGGTCGACAGAGCCATGGTCTGTATCTGTCATGTGACGTATTGAGCTGGGGTGGGTTGTGGGGGCATAATTAGGTAGATTCGACTTAGAAACACGCATGTCTTGCGTGCGCCCAGCTCAGGCATGATCTATGCGCTATATCGCCGACGATCAAATTTGTATAGTAACGGAAAACGGTACCACACTCAACCCTAACATCACACAGGCTCTGAGGGCGCACACGATCCTGCTCAAAGCGCATGTGGTGGTTGACCAAGTATCCCCTTCTGACAGAGGTAGAAGATGACCACCGCACTAATGTTGTGTATTGTAGTCGAAGAGCGTCGAACAACTCGAAAAGCAAAAACCTCCCCGTTCCGACGAATGATTTGGTCATGCCGACTAAAGTCGAGCAGTCTAAGGAGGTCAAGGTCATGCAATGTTGGCGGTCCAAGCAGGTACGTATGTGTGCAGGAAGGCAGGCAAAGAAATCGAGAAAAGGCAGGAATCGGAGGCTTCGACACTGTTTTCCACTGATTCCGAGCACAGTATGGGGACCAGAGGGGCGACAGATAATGTCTCTTTTTTCGATAAGGCAAGCTGTATATTTCTTCTCTCTCGACGATATTCTCACCCCATTCCCTTCTTCTGTGTATTACTATTCCTATTCCTTCTTTCTGGTATTGATTGACGAAACAAGACCGTAACTTCCTGCTGCTCGTTATTGCTTTCGCAATGAATGAATATTCTATACCCTTGGCGTCACATCCTCCTCGATCGTCTCTTAATCCCGCCTTCATGATTGCCCGCGAACGCAAACATATCTACGCATACCTGCCCTCATTCACCTCATTTTCCCTTCACCCACACATATTGACGCTCTCTTACAGGAAATCATCCATTTCCTCCATCCCTCCCCCCATCCCTCCCGCTCTCCCGCCCCCCAACCCTCCTCCACCAAATTCAGGCATCCCACTTCCACTTCTGTCCCCCCTCTGCACCTTCATCATCGACTCGGCAATCGTCTTCTTAATTGTATCGTCCCCCTCTTCATACATCTGCTTCATCACATCCATCAACCCCCCCATTCCTCCATCTCCCCCTCCTAACCCTCCTCCGTCCTTCCCTCCCCCTCCCCCTCCCACCTTTTTCTTTGCTGTAAGGTCCATCCAATGATCATAAGAACCAAACTCCCCCTTCCTCTTCTTCAGCATGACCACCACCTTATTTTCTTTCACCTTGACCTTCGAATCCTCAACCACAATACCCTTTTCCAGGTTATCCTTCACGAGCCGATAGTTCTTCCCACCTTCCAATCCTTCAATCTTCAGGTCAAATCCAAACGGAGTGAAAGCGCAATGTACCGCATCTTTCACTTTCCCGACCCCTGGTAACGTCACGTAGACAGACACCCATGCGCTGTTGTATTCCCCCTGGTCCCATCCGTATGAATCGATGGAGCAGTAAGCCGGCTGCAAAGAAGCAAGCAATGCAGTAGGGCTCGAGCCATTGAATGACGGGGGAGGAGCAGAGGAAGAGGGAGGAAGGGGGGTGGAAGGGATTGAGAGAGCTTCCTTCTCCAGGCGGGCGATGAGGGAGGAGAGGGAGGCCTTGAGTTGGGGGTTGTGTGCTAGCATCATCATTTCTCTCGCCTCGGCCAGCTCTCTCTCCAACCCAACCTTGGTAGGGTCCAGCGCACTACTCCTACTGCTAGTCTCTATCCCTCTTTCCTCCCTTGCCTCCCCTGTTTTAGTGCCGGTTGGCGTGGAGGGCTCCGAGACCTTGATGAGCATCTTGCCGAGGTTGTCACCGGAGAAAAGACCGAGGAATGCCTGAGGAACACTGTCGAGTCCGTCCACGATCGTTTCCAGCGGTTTGATCTAAAAGAGGGAGGGGAGGGGAGTGAGGTTGTAAACAAGATGCATAAATTGGGTGATTATTAAACTACTTTGTTGGTTTGTTCCGTGTGTTTTCTCCCTTACAATCGACGCGGACCAAAACCCACAGAGAGGTGATAGAGCCCCAAAGACCACCCATCTATTTTCGTCATATGTACATACCGTTCCATCCTTCATGAGCTTCCCCAGCTTCGCGAACAACTCTCCCGCGCGCCCCACATAATCCGTCGCCAAAAAACCCTGCCACTTCAAACACCCCGCCACCACCTTGAAGTAATTCTTCAACCCATAAGCTTTCTCCGTGCCCAAGATATGATACTGCGAAATGGAACCACATGCCACAATCCTTCCATTCCTCTTCATCTTTGTCAACAACGTATCAAGGGTTTCCCCGCCTACGTTGTCCCAGTACACATCCACCCCCCCCCGTGCCCATTCCTCCAATGCTTCCTCCACCTTCTTCGTCTTGTAATTAAACACATGGTCGAATCCCAATTTCTTCAAAACCTCCACTTTACTGTCCGAGCCCGTCGACCCTATCACCTTACACCCAAACGCCTTGCATAACTGCCCAACCAGCGAGCCAACCGCCCCAGCCGCTCCAGAAACGTACACCGTCTCCCCTGCCTTCGGCTGCCCAATCTCCACCAACGGGAAGTACGTCGATAAACCAATGAGGCCAAGCACATTAAGATACGCGGACGGGGGAAGGTCTGAAGGTATTTTTTGGAGTGTGTTGGCGTTGAGTGCCGCAAAGGCTGCCCAGGGCGCCACGCCCGAGACACGGTCACCCGGTGAGAACCCTTGGACGTCAGGGCCTGTGCTGACGACCTCGCCAACAAACATGGAACTTAGAGGCTCATTGAGTTTGAAGGGCGCGAATTCATCCGTGGAGGAGTTGTCTGCGTCGTTACTGGTGGCATTGTCAGTCTTTGGGGGGTACAGCTTGATCCGCAAGTAAGGGTCTACGGAGAGACACAGCGTCTTGACAAGCACCTGAGACGGGCCCGGCACAGGCATGGGGCGTGTTTGCTTGCGAAAGTCGGCAGTTTGCGGGGGGCCGTCAGGGTAGGATGCCAAGACCCAGACTTCGTTGCTGCTGGTGCTCGCCATGAGGCTGATGATGACGACGATGAGAGGCTAAAAAGTCCTGTGGGTTAAAGGCGGGCGAGGAATGGTGGCGTCAGGCGCGTGAGCTGAGTGGCTAAAGCATCGTGTAAGCAAAACGTATGGGCTGAGTGTCGTGGGTATGGTTGGCACGACGGGCACACATCGTAGAGGCGGCAGAAATTGTTCGATGCGTCATGTGAAAATCGAGAAACTTCTGTAGCGCCCGCATCCGTTCTTTGCTTCTCGCTTTGCATGTCCCTCAGGCACTGACCGCACATACGCTGTGTTCCCCACATAAGGTACATCCTGAGGTAAACCACGCTGTGACTAATGCTGCAACCATTGTTCTTTCACTACAATAGCCTTTCTTGTCTCCTTGCCCCCTTCTTGTGTGGGGCATCACACACAAAACCTCCCCTGCCACTACCCGTCGCGTTGTTTAATTTTCTCCGGCGTCTGTGGCTGGCTTCGTGGGGTGGGTGCGCATTTTGCCTATTTTGCCTTCACTGTGTTCGTTTCTCCATGCATCACGGAGCAGGCCCCCTCCTCCTCTCCCCTCTTTTGGTGTGTCTTGCCTTTTGCATGCTACGTTAATGGCCGCCATTTGTGTGGTCTGGCGTGCGCAGACTCCAATAACGGAATGGGTTTGGTTGTGCCTCAACACTTATTCGCCCTTCTTCCCTTCTCTAAACATGCATGCACTGCTGCTTGCCCTGCCCCTGCCGCCTTCAACCATCATCGTGCACGATCACCAAAAGGAACCACACCTAGCATCTGCCATGACTGCGGCGCCGACGGCCATATGCAAGCAACGCCTTCCCTGTCCTGCGTGCTTGCTGTCGATGTAAAAGGCTGCTTTTTGTTGTTCCCTTTCCCCCACACAAACCAGTCTTTCCCCCACACAAATTATCCATAACCTATGCAAATTTGAAAGCGATGAGGGGCGAGAGTAAGCTTCGGAAGGCCGGAGCTATTGTGGGGAGAGTGAGCGTGCTTTCTTGTCCAGGTAAAGTGACTTGTATATTAATGTATTTTGGGAGGGTTTGTTGGTGGTGGGCCGAAAGAAAAACGTTCTTTGCACACGACTGCATACCATCCACATTTCCGTCGACCTGCCTGTCTCGTTAGATTTTCAATATTTGTTATGCGGGCAAGGATCCATGCCTAGCTGACCATGCACACGTACAATCATACACGTCAAAAGGGAACGGACGCATGCTGGGGTTGGAGATGGGGGGCATTCTTTTCGACTACATAAAAGGGGACGGGCACAGTGGAAGAAGGTTCTTAAAGCGGTGGGCGGAAGCCTCCCAGGTTATTAGCTTGATGTTGGCGGTCGCCAGCTTAACTGCTGTGACAGTTTGTAAATACGACCAGGACAATGCGGCGCCATAATTGGCGCGTATTGAGGCCCAGCGCAAAATGGTTATTGCTTGGTCGGCGTCCGAAGTAGCGTGTATCGAGGCTGAACGCAAAATAGCGGAGGAATGAATTGGAGGCCCGGGTAGAGCGCTACAAGCATCACGCTCGAATGGCATATACATATGGTTATAAGCCGTATTAGACGGCAATCTCGAAAAGAGAACAGTTTAAAGAAAAGAGGAGGGAAAACGGCTCAGGGTCGCAGGAAACAGAAAGGACAAGCCTATGGGACCCTGCATTGGTGTGTATAACCATGTAAGCTTAAGCTTCACATTTAAGACGTGTACAGTGGCTGGAATTTATTTAACAAAAGGTTGAATGAGGGTGATGATATCCACACAAAGCAGTAACGAGGGTACCTTAAAAGTTTTAACGCGGCGATTTCCTGTCTATATTTTGATTTAATGTACTCTCTCCAATTTGCGTCTTCTCACTCCATCCTCCACCACTTGCTCCCTCCCTCTATCCCTTCCTCCCTTCCTGATAAAATTGACTCTCGCGCCCATGACTCGCAAAGGGCACCAGCTGCGGCTTTGCTAGGTGTGTTTCCTTTTGGTGGTCGTAGATGATGGTGACAAAAAGCGGCAGATGCAAGGCAGGTATCAGCACATGCACGTAGAGAAGGTCGGTATTGATTGAGTTGGCAAGGAAGGACGCCATTTTAATCGAATTTTGGCTCCTTTTCAAGAAAGAAAAACCTCGGCCAAGTCTTTCACTAAATTCTGAATGCATGGAGATCCGTTTCACTTCATTGTATTATTTACTTTCATCAAATCAGTGTAATATGCCGACTTCACATCTCATGGCCACGCTTATTCATCTTTTTAATCGTCCAAAAGGTTCCTTACTGTAAAATGAATAGTCCAGCGCATGCCACAATTCTTTTGTGAAGCTTGTCTCAAGTGCTGCGCAAATCCGCCGATTTCTATTAATATTTAAATGTGTTGCTGCTTTAAACTAAGAATGTGGGCACCAGCGCTGCACAACAGTATTTCCCTTTCAAGATGCAGGTCATATGTCAAATGAAGAAGCTCCTCGCCCATTTTACTTTTATCTCCCCCTCTTTTCCTGTTGGTGAACCTAATTTCCTTTCTGTGTGGACTGAGTCTCCTCGCGTCCCGCCCTACCGATTTCCTCTTTCAATTTCAATCTCCCCTTCAATTTACTATACTTATACCTTCATATGCTTGTTTGTATACTATATGAGCATTACCGTGAGGACAAGTCACATCAAATGCTGCAATTATTTCCACTTTAAATGGCCGTCTCGCGGCGTCCTTTGTTTCTTTCCCTCTCTTGCTGTCTCCCTCCCTCACGCCATCGACGCAAACGTCGCAAATGTGTCGATAATACACAGGGCCGCCTCCATCCCTGCCGCAGCCGCCAAGTCTCTCGCTGACATTCCTTCAACATTTCTCAAGCCTGCGTCTGCTCCATTTCGAAGCAATGCTTCCAAACACCCAACCTTTCCCTCCCTTGCCGCCAGCATCAACGCTGTCAACCCCCTCTCATCTTGGGCGTCCAAAAGCTGTTGTTTCGTCGAGCCGAACGTATGCGCGACCAAAACTTCCAATGCATCCACATTCCCATGTTGTACAGCCCAGTGTACGGTCGTCCACTTCTTTCCCATCACTTGATTACTCAGCAGAGGGCACGCACCGCTTTCCAGCAGCAGTCGCACCAGCCCCAGGCATCCCTGTGTCTCCGCTGCGTTTCCAATCCGACTTGCTTCCAACAAATTCTCCAAGGCTAGATGTAGAGATGTCTTGCCTGCCCGGTCCGTGCTGTCTACTGCCGCGCCTCGTTGCAACAAAAAGCGCGCCATACACAAAGCGCCCTTGCGGACCGCCACATGGAGAGGAGTCTCGTGCTCCGCCGCCGCCTCATCCTTGTACTCCTTGCGACTACGCGGAGACGGTTTCCCTTCTTTACTTCCACCGCTGCCGTCACTCCCCATTGTTGGAGAAGACAAAGCCCCGCGAGGAGAGGGAGCGGGCGACTCAACCCAGTTCACTCCTTTGCTACTGTACTCGTCAACTAAGATGCTCTTCTCGTTGATCGCCGCACCAGCTTTCAACAGCAGGCTCGCGACCTCCTCGCTCAGGACGCTTGCAGCCGTGTGAAGCGCGGTAGTACCGTGCTCATTGCGTTCGTTGGGGTTGGCGCCTGCTCGGATCAAGGCGCTGACGGAAGAAGGGCATGGGATACAAGCTGCGACGTGTAATGGTGTATTACCGTCGGGTCCCCACTCATTCACTTGCTCGGGAGAATCCAAGGCCTTCAAGTGCTGCGTAAGTAGGCCAAGGTCTCGGTTTAATATGGCTGAGTGGAGTTTGAAGTCAGGACCCTTCATGGCCAAGCGCATAGTTTCGTCGTGAGCGTAGTGGTGGGGTTGACTTTGATACCGATCCTCGACAAAGCAGTCCGCGCCCGCCGCCACAAGCGCTGAGATTACTTGAAGTTTGCGCTCGCGCGTGCCCCTTCCCATGGCTGTAAATGTGTATGGAGAGAAAAAGGCATGAGTGAATGCAAGCCAGCCAGAAGGCGACGGACACCTTAATACCCTTTCTTCACATACCTGCCAAGTGGAGCGGCGTAGCAGAGCTGATGTGGTTTACCCTATTCAAATCCGCACCCAGGTCGATCAGCGATTGCACCGCATCGGAGTGTCCGGCGATAGCGGCCAAATGCAGGGCTGTCTGCCCTCCACCCATGCAATCTGCCCCGTCGACGGGAACCCCTCTCTGTTTTTTTGTGGTGGAAAAGGGGTTCGATGTAAGAGCTAAAGTGTCCCAGAACGCACCACACCGTTTTAAGAAGATAAAACGTCACCTACGAGGAGCGCGGCGCGCAACTTATCTGCAAGGAACGAGGGGAGGCGGGCGCAGAAAAAGAAGGCGCACGCTCACACGATGATTCTGCATTTGACACGTAACCATTATTAAAGCGTAGTGTCTGATATCAACTTACCTGCACAAGGTCTCGGATCTTGATCACATCGTTGCGGGAGGCGGCTGCTAGTAATTCCTCCAGATCCAGTTGCTCCGAGGATCTCTTCAGGCTCCTGCTCCCTCCCCCATTCTCAGTCCCGCCCGAACACTCATCGCTACTGCTGCTCTCCCGGTCCCTGCCTGGCACGACCATCATGAGGCTTGGAGGTTTGCGATTTAGGTCGCCCATGGCATAAGAATGGAAAGCAAAGAAGTTCCGTGTCTCTCGGGCTGGGCAAATTGAAAGAGATGGAGGAATGGGCTACGTGTTAGATGGGGGGATGTCATGGCGATCCATTCACACGGGGGCAGAGCGACAATCTTGTGGGGGTAAGGTCGAACACAATTTCAAAAGACGTAGGATCCGGACTACGGATAGCACAAAAAGTGCACGAAATTTTCCTCAGTCCACCTTATTACATGGCTGTGCTCTCAAAGGAAAAGAAATAGAGTCCTCGTATGGTATTCCCGAGAGGAAGAAGGCGTGGGCCGGAAGCAGGCTGGGCGCGTGCCTCCTTATAACGGTTTACGTTCAAATATGGACATCAGCTCCGTGAATTTTGACACGACTGTGTTACTCACTTCTTGGCATGATTGTAGTGGTATTTAATGCAGGAAAAAGTTTGACTCCGGACAAAAGACAGAATATTACGTGTCTGAGGATAGAGAGGAGGTGGCGTCGATGCCCTACCATGCTTACGATATATTGTATATCTACATCGCCCCATCCGTGTGGAGGTCGTTTCCAACGTCTTGGCTGGTTCAAGGTCACCATTCAAGGGTTAGATATGAGAGTGTACGAAATACTTGTCAACTGAGAACGGGCTCACCTAGATGCGAGATCTGCGGTAATGACATTCTGCAAAGTTGTGTGCTGACTTAATTTATGCATGCGCCTAGAAAATTCCTGGATCACCAGGTGATGAGACAAAACAAGAGGTCAAGTAGAAAGGAGGTCACAGAGAAACTATACACCAGAGATCGAAGAGCTCACAGAACATGACATCGGCTGCTTGGTTTTGCTTCTTCTGATGTATTCGTCGCTTTTGCTGGGTGCGCATTCGTGCATGCCCCATCCTTTGCGATGTCGTGGTGTTGGTATTTTGATGTCGGTATGTATATGTATATAAATGGCTCCGATTCTCCGGTCTCAATTGCATATTCTTATTGAAGAAGACTCACTCTTACTCATTTTCATTATCATGTGGATCCATCCAAAATTCCGCTTCTCCTGCACTTTCTCTTCTTTACATCGTCCTCTCTCTTCTTCTCCTTTCCTTTTCTTCCCTCGTCTACATATCAGCCTTCTCAATTCCTACTCCTTCCTCAATACGTCTCTACATTTCCACCATAATGGAACTCTCGATATGACGGACTGACGAAGGCAAAGGCAAGACTGGTGGCAACACCACCTCCTGTCCCTCCGCCCCTCCCTCCCCATCCGCCCGGACGATCAGAGGGTGAATTGCACTCGCCCCCATGCCGAGGGGAGGAGTATACGTGGAAGATGAGGAGGGGGTAGAAGCAGAAGACGCGAAGTGCTGAGCGTTATTACCAGACATGTCCTCGTTCTTGCCCGCCTTGCTGGTCGTGGCCTTACCCCTCTTAAACACCTTGCCTTTCCCGCTCTCGCCCGCCCCTCCTCCATCTCCTCCTTCTTCCATTGCTGCCTCCTCTGCCCCTGTTCGTTCATCTACTCTTGCTCCTGGTCCCTCCGATTGAGTCTTGCGCTTGCGACCCCGCGCCACCTTCCTGCCATCATAATCCGCACAACCTCCTGACGTAGAAGTACCGGAAGCATACTTTCCCCTCCCTCCGCCCCGACCTCCACCGCTGCCACTGCCCACACTACAACCATCCTGCCCAGAGGCCATGGGGTGAGTCGAGCTTAGGGGTACCAATTGCGACATTGGCAATGCCTCGTGAGACTCCCACAATGTGTTATAAGCCTCAAAAGCGTCTCTGTACTGCTCAGGCGGGAATGTAGGGGCGAGCTCTCGAATCGCATTGGACAGAGCTGCTTCCAGTCCAGGCCCCGGGGGACGAAGGGTGATCCCTGTCAGGAATGTGCCACGGACTTTTCGAATGCCGGTGGAAGGGAAGGGGGTCGAAGAGGAGATGGCGGGGGTGGGGGGGGACGCAGCAGCGGTAATGGTGGCGGCGGCGGCGGTGCTGGAGGAAGAGGCCTCGTCGGAATCGGAGGAAGAGGAAGAAGAGGATTTTCTCTCCGCCTCCATTGCATTGCTGTTGGCCATCGCTCCCTCCTTTTCATTCCCCTCCTTCTCCTCCTCCAACCCCTCTCCCGAGTCATTCCCTTTCCCCTCCTCCCCTTTCCCCTCCCCCTCCTCCACCACTTTCACCTCGCCCCCCCCTCCCCGTGGTATCCGTATTGGATGTGGCCGCACCGTGCATTCCCTCTTCCACTCCTTGCCCCCCTTCAGTCGCGCTAGCAATCCCTCTCCCTCTTCCCCACTCTCCTTCATCCGCGTCATCCCCTTGGCGAGGGCGAACCAGGTGTTGGCCTCTGTAAGGGGTTTAAGGCCCAAGCACGGCGGCCCCAGCAATCTCACAATAAATGTCCACAGACTATGTCCGCCCGTCTGACTCGCATCTGTCACCACGTATCCATCCGCATCACTCTCTGTCACGGCAACCAACACCCTCAAGAACGCTTCCACGTCAACCCCCGTTCCCCTTCCCCCCTCCCTCCCTCCCTCCCCTCCTCCTCCAGGCGCTGCCGTTGCGACTGCTTCTTCTGCGGGTTTTGAATTGAGAGTGTCATCTGTCGGCACCTTGCCGCTCCTTCCGTCCCTCTCACCCTTACCTCCCTTTCTCCCGTCCACTGCCACTGCCTCTTCCCCTACTCCTCCTTTTCCTTTTCCTCCCTCTCCATCTTCTCCTCTTTGTATTTCACCCTTTTCTGCCCTATCTCCCTTCATCAACAACAACTGCTGCTGCTGCTGCTGCTGCTGTTGTTGTCTTGGAACGTAATGTGGGTGTAGCAGCCCGCTATCCCCCCTCACTTGCGCCACGGCCTTGACCTGTATTCAGTTTAGTGCGTTTATGAGTTGTGTGAGTTTCATCCCCGATTTCCCCCATTCCTACTTTCGAAAAGTGCGTAAACAGCTAGACTGACACTTGACGGCAACAGGAACATGAATTAAACATTAATCAATAAGAAACTGCCCTTCCTCTCTCCCTCCCTATTTCCACTCACCAGTGCCTGGAACGGGGTCTCCTCCTTCTTGGCCAAGGCCTCCTCCGCCGCTGCCGTTCTCCACAGATTCCGCCTTTTCCCACCCACCCCTGCCGCCCCCCCCGCCAGACGATTGTGCACACAAATCGCCCTCTCGATATCGAGGGCTTCATGACTCATCCACACCGTCGACAGATACTGCTCGACAATCATCATGTACCTCGCTGGGCTTAATCCCGGAGCCACTGCATTCAACGCTGCTTGGAACTGAGGGTGAAATGAAGGGTCACTTAACGGATTCTTCAACGAAATTCCCACGATAAAGGTCCCCTTTACTGCAATCGGTTCCCCCAGGTCTCCCCGAGGCAAGCGCATAAAGTACTCGCTTGTCCGACATTCCCTTTCCCACCTCGTCGCCCCCAACAGAGCGTCAAGCCTTTCCGGCTTCTTGTCCCCCCATTGAGACAATGCCCTGGTCAGGCTCCGCCACGTTCCACTCTCATTTGCCTCTGATCTTCCCAGGCACGAGGACCCAAACAACCGGACAAGGAAACGCCAGAGGGAGTTGCCGTGCACCAGCGTCTCATCTGTGACGATAAACCCTTTCGGATTGGGCACTACGAGAGCACCGACCACAAGAAGTAAGGCATCAATATCAACAGGGAGACGCAGAGGCCGAGGCTTGTAGTGTGGGTAAAGCAAGTAGCGCATGGAGTGCCGGTGAGGGAGGGCGGTGGAAACGACGCCGAGGGGCGGGGGAGGAGGGGGGGGAAGGGTGGTGGGGAAATTGATCGTGGTCGCTCCCTGGTCATTCTTGTTGTCAATACCATCGAACGCAGTGGTGCTACTCTTGCTGCCGCTTGTGGTGGCAGTGCCTGTAGGAGGAGCAGCAGCAACACCACCAGTACCGGGAGCACTCCCCGGTGAGGTTGTGTTGGTGGACGCTACAGAACATGACCCTGCGGCCTGGGGAGCTGTGGGCGTCGCACCATGGTTGTTTTCGTTTATCTCGATGGCCAGCTCTTCTTCTTCTAATGCATTGGTCTTGCGGGACGTGTCTTCTGGCATAGGTGAATCTGTTGCATGGGAGCAAGGCTCAGTTAGAGGTCAAAAAGGTTGTGGCTTTTTTGGGGGGGGGTTCAGAGAATACGGTGCAGCAGCCAGAGACAGGCGTCAATCCCGCATGTGGCTTGATAGGGTGCTTGAAATCCAACGAGCCAAAGACATGCTGCATTTCCAAACCTATGGCCTCCAAACGCTTGACTGATGCCGCGGAACAAGGAGCATGGCACCAGGGCAATCCGAGGCCGGGAACCGGAGAAGAATCTTCTCGTGCTTTGGTCATGAAGCACAGCAACAAGGAAGTGGGGAGGGGCGTAAGGTAGAGATGATGACAAGGGCCTTCTTCCATGCCTCCCTCCCTCCCTCCCCCCTTTTATCATACACATTACTCACGATTTCAAACCCTTATCCCACATGATCTCAGACGAGGTCAAGGTAGGCCAGTCATGGACGCCTTTGAATTCGTAGAGGAGGAAGAAGAGCGGACAAGGGAAGGCTTGGTGCTGTCCACATCGATGGGGAACAATGCCGCTGCGACATCGGCGACTGCCCGGGCTGCAGCGACCACGCGTGCAGAAGAACTTCCTCCTATTGGAGCGGCAGCTGCCTCGTTGCTAAGACGGAAACGGGCAGCAGAAGCTGTCGCAGCGGGATGTGGTGGAAGGGGAGGTGATAAGGATGTTGGGAATGGAGGAGGAGGAGGTGGAGGAGAAGGAGAACAAAGAGGGAGAGGCACTGGAGTATTTCCGCATCCAGTGCAGAAAAAGTACGTCTCCTCTTCAGCCAAGCGAATGTCGATGTCGACCTTTTCCTCCTGCTCCTCCTCCCACGCTTCCTACGGCAGCAGCCGGAGCAGTAGCAGCAGCAAAAAAATCAGCGACTTTGATGCCCTCAGAAACGCAGCCACTTTATCGTCATCTTCCTCAACGAATAGTAGCTCGAGATCCTTCTCCTCCTATCGATCTCACGGAAGTCAAAGAAGCAGTATCATGAAATACGCAGCACCTCCATTTCCTACCTCTGCACCAGGAGCAGCAGCAGCAGGAGCAGTCATAGGAGAAGCAACAGCAGCAGCAGTGGCAGCAGAACCTGCAGCGAAGAGACCTTTATCTGCCTCCTCTTCCCGCCCTTTCTCCAGCAGCAACACTTCCCACAACGCTTCTGCACCTTCTACCTCTGCCTTCGCTACTGCTGCTGCTGATACTGCGGCCGCTGCTACTACTACAGCAGAGAAGAGACCCAACCCCGCATCCTCTTCTCTTACCTCCTCCTTCTTCACCTCCTCAATTATTCAGAAAAGTCTCCCCTCTATCACTGCGTGCAAACACATGAACCTCCATTCTCCTCCCTCCTCTTCCTCTCTCCTTTCTTCCTCCTCTTCCCCCCCCTCTTCCTCCGCTGCTGTAGTAAGAAGACCTCCCTCCACTTCTTCGTCTTCATCCGTACCACCAGCCTCGTGCCCCCTCCACTCCCCCACATCAGCAGCGTCATCACCATCACGCACAACAAGAGTCCTGAATCCCCGTCCCCCTTCCAGACCTCCCTTCCCTCCCTCCCTCCCTCCCTCCCTCGCCACCCACGGGGAAACCCGTCTCTCCTCCCTCCTCCGCCTCGTCGAATGTGTTGGTCCTCACAATCCCTCCGGTTCTCTCCGTCGGTCCAAGGCTCTTGAGCTAGCACGTGCCGTCCGTGACCCGTACACTCGCTCCCTTCTCCATCTTCATCAGCACCAACAGCAACAACAGAAGCACCAGCAACAGCAGTTGCAGCAGCAGCAGCATATACAAAGGACTGTGGTTGGTCAGGTGTTTGAAATGCTGGGGGCGGCGATGACTGGGGGGAAGAAGGAGGGGAAGGAGGAGGAGGAGGAGGAGGAGGAAGTGGGTGCGTGTTTGGTGTGTGCGGTGCTGTTCCTGTTGAAAGACCGAGGCAATCGAGAGTATGTCAAGCGACCAGTCGTAGCGGGTGTGCTTCGGCTGCTGCGACGATTGGTGATGGGGAGGGAGGGTGGTGGGGGGAAGAGGGAAAGGGGGGGAGGAAGGGGGCGAGGGGAGGGGAAGGAGGGAGGGCCGAAATATGGTAGGAAGAGATTTGCCACCTCCCGGTCGACGGTGCTGGAGAGTGTGAGGGGGCTGGTGGAGGAGGAGGAGGAGGAGGTGGTGGTGAGTGGGTTGGGGGCAGGGATGGGGATCGGGATGGGACAGCTGGCTTTGATGACGTTGCATCGCTTGGTGAGGGAGGAGGAGGACGAGGAGGAGGTGGAAGAGATGGAAGAGGGGATGGTGGACGTGGATACGGAGGAGGAGGAGGAGGAGGAGGAGGAGGATGAGGAGGAGTGCTTGGATGCTGCAGCAGGGACGAAGATTGATAAAACAGCCAAGACTAGCTTCAAGAGGCAACTTCACCGAGGGGGAGGAGGAAGAGGAGGGAGAGGCGGAGGAGGATGGGGGGTGGATGACCAGGGGCCAGGGTCAGCGCTGTGGAAGATGAAAGAGTACGTGAGGACGGAGGGGGGTCTCCCTCTGCTAGGTAGGATCCTCTTGGCGGCCTTGACGGCCTGGCCGAAGGGGGAGGAAGGGAAGGAGGGAGAGGGGGAGGGAGGGCTGCCGTCGTTGGGTGTGTTGACGGAGCTGCGGTTGTGCTTGGAGGTGCTCGAGAGTGCCGCGTACCTGGATGTGGACAACCAAGTCTTCCTGGGTGGCCACCGCGTGAGTAGGGGAGGGAGGGAGGGGAGGGCCGCCTTGTCCTCCTCTGTGTCACTGGTGTCGCTGTTGTTGGAGCTGTTGAGGCGACTCAGAGACTTCACGGAGAGAGAGAGGGAGGAAGGGAGGGCGAGAGGGAGAGAGGGAAGACGGTGCAGCACCGCGGGAGGGGAGTGTTGTGGCCCCAGGGAGGGTGGGCAGGGGGAAAGGGAGGAAGAGATGGAGGGGCGGTTGCCTCAACACCTGTTGTTGGGCACGTTGAGGGTTTTGGTTAATTTAACGCACCACAACCAAGAGGCCATCAGGCAAGTGGTCGGCTGTGGTGGTGTGAGGGCATTGATAGAGGTGGTGATGGCGCACTCGAGGGGGGAGGGTCTGATGGAGGTCGTGAAGGAGGCAGGGGAGGAGGAGAGGGAAAAGAAGAATCGACTTTCGTCTTCCTGCTCCGTGCGCCCGGGCTCGAGTAGCAGCAGACAAGGAGCTGCTACCCTTCCTCCTTCTTCCTCCTACCTCTACTCCTCCTCTCCTCCGCCTCCTCCGCCTCCCAGCTCCCGTCCCACCATCAGCAGGAGCACTGCCCGAGACCTTCCTCCCTCCCTTTCTCGACCTCCCCCTCCGCATGGGCTGCGAGAGACCGAGTCGTTTGACGTGAAATTGTTAGGATTAAATGTCCTGACCAACTGTGTGGAGAGAAGTAAAGAAGGCAGGGAGGAGCTTGCCTTGTACAGGGTGAGGTGGAGGGAGGGGGGGAAGGGGGTTGTGAGGGTGTTGGGGCCTACGGAGGAGGAGGATAAGGAGGAGGAGGAGGAGGAGGAAAAAGGGAAGGAGGGAACGATGATGTCGATGTTGAGATTCCTGGTAGAGTATCTCCGAGAGATTGTCCGGCCGTTTGCGCGGCAGTTGGCGAAGGAAATTAACACGTCGGGGGAGGGAGGGAGGGAGGGAGGGGTGAACCACACCGTTGGAGCAGGAGCAGGCACAGGAGCAGACGTCATTGTCATGGTCGAAGACGAAGACGGGAAGAAAGGCGAGGACGAGGACGCAGAGCAGGAAGAGTTGTTCGGGGACGAGCAAGCCGAGCAACTCGTCTTGGCCGGCCACCTGGCCCTCCTCCTTGGATGCCTCGTCAGAGACCATCCCCCGAATCGGAGGGAAATCTTCGCCCATCTCCCCACCCGGAGCCCACACCTCCTTATCCGTGTCCTCAAAGCCTTCCTCGCTTTCCAACAATCCGTCGGGGTTTTAACCTCCACTATCATGGAGCCCGTCGCAGGCCTCATTGCTGAACTGGAAGGTGCTCCTCTACCCGTCCTTCCTCCCTCCCTGCCTCCCCCTCAATCGACATTTTCCTCGGCTCCACTCTCGGCTACTGAGGGTGGTCCTGGGCCTAAAGCTCCTGCTCTTCTCTCTTCCTCTGCCTCCTCCTCCTTCTTCTCTACGATAACGTCGAGAAGAGGCGTTCCTCCCTCTCCTCCTCCCTCCCCCACTCGCCCCTCCTCGTTACTTTCCCCCCCCTCTCCCTCCTTCTCCTCCTCTTCCGCTGCTGTGGATGACTTCTTCTCTCTTTCCCGTCCAAGCAGCCGCATGGGCAGTAAGAAGAGTCCTCCTCCTCCTCATTCGCCTCCTCCTCCTCTTTCTTCCTCTTCTTGCCCTTCCTCTTCTTCCTCGTCTGCTCGCGCGGGCGGCTCTGCTGGTACTGCTACTGCTAATACCACAGCTACATTTACTGAAGCTGCTCCTGCTTCTCCGTCAGTCTTTCCAGCGGGGAGGAGGCCGAGACAGCCAGTGCCTTCCCCCTCCTCTTCCCCCTCCTCTTTTTCTCGTTCTCCTGCTGCTGAGAAGAAAGAAGGGAGCAAAGTGACAGCGGCGGCTGCTGCTGAAGGAGGAAAAAGGGGAAGAGGGGAAGGAGGAGGGAGCAGCCGCAGCAGTCGTAGCTGCCCTCTCTCTGCGCCTAATACAGATTTGATATCCCAGGAAATCAATGGAGGGGGTAGGGAAGGGAGGGGGAGGGGGAGGGATAAAAGAGAAGGACGAGGAGGTGGGGGTGTGGCGGGTAATCAGGAGAGTGTTCGCAGCACTAGGAGCACGACTAAATTGGCCGCTGCCAAATTTGCTGCTGCTCCTGCTGCTCCTGCTGCTACTGCGGCGGCGGCGGCGGTGAAAGCTGGTGGTAGGGAAGTGAATAGGAGCAGCATCAGCAGCACCAACAGCAACAGCAACGACAAGCCTGCTGTGTCTGCTGCCTCTGCCACGACCAGGAACCTCAGAAGAAATGTCAATAGCACCATCAGTAGCACCAGCAGTACAAGCAGCAGCAGTAGCGCCACTGATCGCAGCAAGAATGTGATGATGGAAAGAGGGCCGAAGGGTGCTGCTGTTGCTACGAAGGGGATGAGAAGGAAAGGAGAACAGGTTAAGAAGGATGTGGAGGTGTTTAACTTTAAGGGATAAGGAGAGCACAGAGGGAGAAGGAATGAGGAGGAGGGCGTAGTGGTGATGGTATGATGGCGGATGGTGGGTCGTGGGGTAGAGGAGGTAGAGGATGATGGAGAGGAAGAGGAGGAGGAGAATATATAAGAGACTGAGGAGGGGGAGGAGGGGGAAATGGCGGTGGCACGGAGATGGGAGACGGGTCAAGTTGTGAAAGAGCAATTGAGGGAAGGATATATCGGGAGTAAGGGAACTTCATGGTAGGTAGTGGCAGACAAGAAGATGGCCATATGCATGTACATACACGTGGGGGTGGGTGGGTGAAAGACTAGGAAGGTTAATGCAAAGATGATTAGATGTGCAGAAGGAACGAAATTAACAATGGGACGGCTGTGAGAGAAAGATGAGGAGGAAGGAATTGGAGAAGAGAGGGATGAAGGCCGAGAAGAGAAGGGGAGATGAAGAACAAGAAGGAGAGCGGGAAGGAGGAGCAGAACATGGAGGAATAGTGGTAGAAGAAAAGAAAAATCCAAGAAAGCTTCATAGGACCAGAACCAGAAAGAGTACGTATCACGCTACAGACAAGAGAAGAGAAGCAAAGGATATGAGCCACCACCTTTCCACCGCCTTGTCGAGCATCAGCAGCAGCCACGAAGCCCCATCTTTGTCTTCGTTCGTTCCTTTCTTCTTTGGCTTGATTGCCCCCCGCCCTTCTTTCCATTATCACCCTTCTCTCCGTGAGTTCGCTCTGTCCCCTGCATAGACGGAGTGGAGGCCACTACCACCACCACCACCACACAAACACTCTCTTCCTCTCTCGCGCATGTTAGAGGAGACAGAAAATGAAGTAAAAGGCAGAGACATGCATGAGCACACAAGTCGCGTGTGCCCCTCTCCCTCATCATTTATTCACCCTCATGTCCCTCCCTCATTCTATCCCTCCCTCTCATCACAGTGTATATTTAAAACGTATGAGAGATGATTTTTGTGTAGGTCGTCAACCCACTCCTCCACTCCCTCCTCCCCTCCCTCCCTCCTCCTCTTATATAGCTTATGCCGACCCGTCCAAAATAGATGTCAGGGTGGTCTGATATTCCGTCCAAGCCGGATCTTGCCCTGGCTCCGCAATCTTGAGACTATTCTTGCGCGCCGCCAGCTCTGCCCTCCCCGCGGCCTTCCGCTTCAAGATCGCCTCACGGCTCGCATCGAGATACAGCTTGGTGATCTTCACGCTCGACGCACGGATGGGCACCGGAATGGTGGTGCTCGTCTTCCCTGCCTCCTTCGCCCCCGATTTCTCGCGCGTGATTCCCTCCACGTGGATGTAGTACTTCTTGCGGTCTACTCCAATGACCTTCCCCACTTTCTTCCTGTGATCGCCTGCCGTCACCACCACCTCGTCCCCTGTGCGCACCGGAATGGATCTCACGCCCCCATGCTCAGCACGCAGCTCCTTGCTTAAGGGGGAGCTCATGATGGTGCGGCGGGTGTGTAGGGGAGCCTTGACGTGCTTCAGGAAGGAGGTCCGACGGCGGGCGGCTTGGGAGGAACGGTGATTGCCCATCTAAGAAAAGGAGAAGGAAGGGACGGTGTTATCATAGAGAAATGGAAGGCTACAAGTCGAGTATTAGGGAGAGAGTAGGAAATGGAATGCGGCATTTAGGGGGTAATTTCTGCAATCCAAGGCACCTCTCACGAATGATGATCTACAACAGTAATTAATGCGCCCACCCAGCCCAACCGACCCCACCCCTTCCTCTTCTAGCCCTCGTGTGCTATCTCTTCTTGCGATATGCCTGTCTACGTACCACGATGGTCTCGCGTCTGTTGGTGCTGGTGACGGAGATGGCGCTACTGGGCAAGGGAGCCCCAGGAACAAACGCGGCGCAGAGGCCCGCGCACAAGGCCGCGGCAGCCACGAAAAGAAGGGAGCGTCGTCCTATCATCTTCGATTCTATGCAGGTATTGATAGGAAAGGAGGGATACGTGAGTTCTTTTTTTATGGGGTCCATTGCCGTGCTGCTGAGTGAGTATCAAACATGGACGAGGGCAACAAGGCAAGCGAAGGTCGTGATTGCGAGCCCTCGCGCGCCCGTTGTGTTTCCATTGGGGTCCGATTGTCAACTCTATATAGCTGTTGCCAACCACAGGCATTTAGTCGATTCTCTGCGGTGGGTGTGAAGTGTCTTTTTCAAGTCCATGAAGTGCGAGCAGCAGCAATAACAAGACCCCTGGGAGAGGCAAGGCGAGGGTTGCTGTCGCGACTGCGGGTGGCTCTCGAGGCTCTTGGGAGAGCCTTGTCCTCCTTTTTTGGGGGAAAGCCCTTGTGCCACCCTCCAAACCCAGACAGGCAATCCAATGAATCGCCAGATGTAATACGGAGTGGCAGAGGACAGGTAAGACAAGGGTGAGGGCAAAGGCCTAGGACCACCACCCGCGAGTGAGCAAGCAAGTCAAAGGCAACTTTGGATGTTAGATATCTTGGTGGATTGCCTTGGTACACATCGTGCCTTTTTTCAACGTTGCTCCCCGAGCTCTCAGGACAGGACACATGGACCAAAGTAAAAGGAAGATGCGATCAAGATGCTGTCAATAATTTTGCGAGGGTTCGCACGGCCAGTCTACTATTTACCAGTGGTCGATCGAGCGAGATGATGCTTGACGCTAGGGCGAAATACATCCATTACATTGTTGCTTTCATTCTGCTTTTTTTTGAGTATTTACATGGATTCCTTCCCTCCCCTCCTTTTTCAACCCTTCATTCCCCCATCCCACGCTCACCATTCCCGGTGCTCTTATACATCTAGGCCTGAGATTTGGCCAGTTGCTGTCTACTCTGCTGTCCATCCATTAACATATCCCACCACCATCTCCATCCGTACCTTTCCACACCGACAACGCCGCCTGACACCGTGCCAAATGGAAAAAGCCATCCACCTCTCCTTCTTCATTCCTTCCCCTTTCCCCTCCTCCACTTATCCCCACTTCTTCTGAATCCAACAGCATTTTCAACCGTCGCTCCACCTCCTTTTTGAATAAGTTCCAAAGCGTGTCTAGGGGCTGGTGGAGAGTGCCCAGAGATAGTAGCAGACTCGCAAGCTCTGTTGCCGTAAAAAAAGGCAATCTTGCAGGCAGCTGCTTGCATAAATGCGATAAAAGCTTCTTCGTTGAAGACGTAGGGGCGAGGGCCGAGTCAGAAGGGCCTATAGGGCCGTACAAACGCGCCAATGCCCACGTAGTCATCACTAAATCCTGTGGTGAAAACGTCGCAAGCTTAGTCCTCAGATCTTGACAGATCGCATTCAGCAACTCCTCCCTCAGAGTCAACGTCCCTTTCTTCCCTTCCTCAGAAATCATATTATTTTGACGCGGCAACAGCTTCGCCAACGCCCAAAAGAATTTCACAACCTCACTCGGTCTCATGGCCCTCAACTCTTCCTCCTTCTCCTTCACCCAGCCCCCTTGCCATTCCTCCATCCCTCCTTCCTTCCTGTCCCCCGCAAACACCCCCAAGCATTCATAACCCGTCAAGGCAACAGCCCACAAACACATCGCCAAATCTTTCAAGCTGAAATGGGCGTGTTGCTGCTCCAGCACCATCACCACGCGGTCGAAAAAACGGCTTTGGACATGATGCCCTATGGATGCAAACGACCAGGACAGGGAAGCCATCTCCGACAGGGAGAGGGAGGGAAGGTGGACAGGAAGGACGGAGTGGGAGAGGACTGTAAACAGATCGGGGTCGTAATGGCCGAGAGTAGCCAGAGACCAGGCAAGCTGAACGAGGAGGGAGGGAGGGAGGGAGCAGGAGGAGGAGGAGGGTGAAAGGGTCTCAAGAACGCGGACACACGTCCTTCCCGCCAAGGCGCTGAGCAGATGTTGCTGCTGCAGGAACTGTTGTTCTTTACCTCCTCCGGCTCCAGCTCCTGCTCCACCTCCTCCACCATCTCTCCCTACTCCTCCTTTCTCCATCAAAGATACACACGCCCACAACAACTTTGTGAAATCTGTCGCGGACCACTCACCCCCACTGTTCCAAGCGGCAGAAGCAGCACCAGCCGCAGAAGTAGTAGTACCAGCAATGGCGGCGGCGAAAACCTCGGGAAGTTCTCTTGCCATGAATCCAGTGGCGTTCCTGAAGTCGTTTATCGCAAAACAATACATCACATCCACCATCCCACTTCCTCCCTCCCTCCCTCCCGCCCTCAACAAGTCCACCTTTTTCGCCTCCGCGCACACCAACAACTCCAACATCAACACCTCCCTTCCTCCCTCCCTCCCCCCTTCACCCCACCAGGCAAACGTCCGCGCAACCGCCGCGAGATCTTCCACCCCCAACTCAGCCAGCCTCCCGCCTAGTGCCTTTGCCAGGCCCTCCCTCCATCCCTCCACCCCTCCCTTCCTCTCTCCTCCTACCCCCAGCCCCGCAAGGCTACACGCCACCATTACCAAGTCCTTGCTCGAAAAATTATGAAAATGGGCGAAGGTTGCCTCGGAAATCTTATGCAAAAGGGGGAGGGAAGGAGAGAGGGAGGGGTAGTTCTGAAGTAGGATGCTCAAAGCCCAAGAGAGACGCGCCAGGTCGTGAGGGGTCAGGGCGGGGACCAGCGACAGGAGGCGGGTTTCTAGAGCGTCGATGAAGGGGAGGGGGCGAGGGAGGGAGGGGGAGCGCGCCTGGAGGTGGGCGAGAGACCAGGTGAGGGTCACGAGCTCTGACGGCTGGAGGGAGGGCCAGCGATCGTGTTGGAGGGCAACCGTAGCAGCAGTGAAAAGGCGGGCGAGAAAATCCGGCTCTTGGATTTGGAGGACTGAAAAGGAATACAAGAGATTGCTGATGTCGTGCACGCTCAGGTTATCAATATGGCATGCGGCGCAGTCCAACAGTTGTTCCACCCGGCGGTCATTAGAGACTCTGGCTGAGATTGCCTCTACTGTTTCTCCTTCGCTCCCTCCCTCCTCCCCCGCCATTGAAACGAGCCGCGCCAGTCTTACCAAAGCCATTGATGCCAAGACTGCGTCACCGCGAGAAGCTTGGGAAATCTTAAGATGAACGTCAGGAGAGTTTTGGATGCCTTCGATTTTCCCGCAGACATGCAAGAGCTTTTCCCAAGTGGGCGCCGTCGAAAGGGCGTCCAAAACGTCACGTTCATCCTCGGTGAAAGTCAGGGGATGGATGATCGCTTTGTTAATGCTTATGCTGCTGTCGTGGTTGGTGTCGTTGTCTTCTGTTTGAACGACGGGGAGGGGAGGAGGAGGATGTTGGAGAATTTCGGGCGCGGGAAGGGGTGCCTCCGTAGGGAATGGCCGGGGTGGGGGAGGCATTGCATCCTGTGCATTCTCATCCGTGCCAGGTGGTTGTAGTACCGGTTGTTGCTCCTCGTGTTGTCCCCCTCGTACGCCCCAAAAGCTACTCCTTTTTTGGCGTTGTTGATGTTGTCGGTGCATCGAGGAGACGAGAGAGGGATGCGGGCCCGCGGCGGCAGCGGCAGTAGGGAGTAGCACGGCTAGGGCCGGGAAAATGAGGAAAAGCATGCCCTGAGCTCTTACTTCCCGGCCGCGTCCTCTTCTTCGTGGGCTGGATGTTTTTTTCACGGTTGAAGACATTATCGGGCGGCTTGTGTTTGGTACGACCCTGGGGAAGGTGGAATAGGGTAGAATGGTGAAGAGGGTGGGGAGGTCAAGAAATAAGAACAACCAATGTTTTTTCTTGGCCTGGTTTTGGGCAGAGAGAATGTGTACTGCGCGTGTTGCGGTAGAAAATGGAAGACGGCGGTCTGTCTGCGTATTCGTGCCGCGGAGTCCTAAATCCACTTCCACCAACGGCCTGGCGGCAGCGACTCCTTACTTGGTGGTGCTCTCAGAATGGAGGGCTGCAAAAGAAGGATCTGGTTTCTGCGGCCATGTATCACCTACTAGCAGAAACAGGGGCACCAGAACAATATCCAGCGGTCAAGGGCTCACTTGAGCTTTGTCTGGGTGTGGACTTGCGGAGCCATGGCAGCAAGGATGGGGAGGTTGTCAGCCCAGAATGAAGGGCTGCGAGATGCTTGCGATTGCTTGCTCTCTCTGGTTCCTCTTTGTGGACGATGACGCCCGGCACAACCAGCCGCACTACCTGGACCACAATCTAAACAATGGCGTGCACGAGTACGAGATCGGCCTGCATGCGTAGAAAGCTGTGGCGTGGCCGGGGCGGTGGGAATGCGAGAAGTGCTTGTGGTATCTTTGAACGGGATGCGCCCCCTATCCTCTACTGCGTCTCAAGACCAATGTCGCGCATAGCAAGAAGCCCAAAACCATCACCACCACGACGAGTAGCCGCATTATAGCCTCTTTCATCACCGCCATCTATGAAGGGAAACGCAGGTAAGGGTCAGTAGTCATTCTTTCGATCGCCTGACTTTCCCTTGTGTCCTGCCCGTACTGTCGTTTGCCTCAGTTGTTGTTGTTGTTGTTGTTGTTGTTGTTGTTGTTTTGGTAATGATTAGAATAGATTCTTTCCCCGTAAGATCGACCATGGTTCGAAACTGAAAGAGCCCTGCTCTCTCTCAAGCCAGAGATGCGGGGTTAAAATGAAAACAAAACGTACACAACACACATACATACAGCCTAAATGGGTGCACGAATGAATAAATGAGTTTAGTTAGAACCATTTTTCCTTATGTCATTCATTCTGTATACATACACTTTCATCCCTTTCTCCTCCTGTCCAGACATCCACCGATGATTGAGAGCGGTTCACAAGGACCAGCTACACGGGCAGCACTAACTATACGAGTACCAGCACAAGCAACAATAATAAAAGCAGCGGCAACAGCAACAGCCGCAACAGCGACAGATGTTAAAGTAGCTTGCAGCTTTTCTTTTTCAGCAAGTGACTTGAACGGTATGTATCGTTATTCCAATATACTTGCATTTCCATCTCCGTTCGTAAAACCACCCACGCCTGTGTGTGCGTGTGTAAATATGATGACCTGAACTATTTCCTTAGGACACCAACCTAGTCTCTAATCTCTACGGAGAACGCCCAGAGACGATGCGTACAACATTAGTTTTTCACAGTTTGCCTGAAACACACATGCACACACGACCGCACGCTTACTCTTGTCTCTTGGATGGTTCTGTTCTCTTTGTCCGTCTCATCTCTCTTATCCCCCTCAATCTTCACAGTTTATCGTAAACTATTTAATGACTGTCTGACCCTTTTCTTGCGCAATTTATAACAATACAGAGCTCCAACTGACATCTTCATCTGGATGGAGGAGCTTCTCTTCTTCCACCTCCAACTCCGCGCGTACATCCTCAGCCTTTCCCGACTGCGTCACGCACCGCATCATCATGTAAGGCTCGCCGCCATATGGGTGCGAAATTGAAAAATGATGATATTTTCAACCATATATGTAAAGAAGAAACGAAAATCAAATGATTAAGAAACTTTAAGATGACGAGTCCGACGGCCGCCTCTGTTGTCGTTGGCTTCTTCCTTCCTTGTCCTCTGGAGGGCGCAACGCGGGCACGGTACTTGACGCGTTCTGCATCTAGTGCTTGTGTTCGTGCGCTTTCAATTTTAAGGAGGCTTGGGGGGGGCTAGCGCGTGGCTGCTTGGGGAATAATCGAGGCATTTGTATGATGGTTTTTTCTTCGAAACTTACTTAATCTGTCTCTTTCTTGCTCTGTGTTTGTCCAGCTAACGCTCTTCTTCTCTCATTTCTCATTCAGTAAAACACAGAACTTTGAATGCATGGTAAAAAAAGCGATATTGGAGCAGAAGAGCGCACTACGACGGCCTTAGCCATGACGACAACGGCCATAGCGAGAAGGTACGTGAAGAGTAAAAGAGAATGCTTTAATACCTTAATGTTTCCTCCTCTTTATTTTCTTATCATTTCTCGGGTTATGTCTATCTTATGCAGGTATGTCTCGATGTTGTTTGCTGTACAGGCTCTATGACGAACACATGGATTCACTTTATGTGCGTCTGATTCCAAGTGAATGAACAATAAACATGTTGCCTTCCTACTGAGAGCCTCAGCCCCAACACCATCAAAAGCAGCGCGTATGACGACCATTTGCCTGCATTTTCGATCCGTTTCTCTCGTGTGCATCAAACGACTTTCATTTTGATGACTCTTTTCTTCTATCATCCTCCCCTTCTTACAGAGCTCTTCAGCGGACCCCAGCACTGCGGCAACGACAGCAAAAGCGGAGGGACAGCGTCTGCACAGACAGTAACGGTTTTACTGTAAACCTATCACTTCACCTCTTGGCCTTTCATCATCGCAATAACAGGTAAGACATTGTATCCGCTTCGAAGAAAGGAGGGAGTGAGGGAGAAAGGGCTGAAAAAGAGGAAGGCCTGATGATGAAGACCAATGCACAATGGGAATCTCTCTGACTGCATTTCCTTATAAAGGAGTGTAGATCTTTGATGAGAACCGCTGTCATCCTTGAACTTAAGGCTAGCTTATATCCATTCACTCCTCTTTTTTGTCATCGGGCGGAGGGAGGGACGGAGGGACGCGGGGACTAAGGAGGTGTAATGATTATTTAGGTATCAGTACGATTGCAAATAATTTTAAAATGGAGGGAAACTCAGTATTTTTACCCCTTCCTTACCACCTCACGACAGATCAAGGTACAGCCATTTGGGTCAGAAGGTGGGCGTTAGGTGGCGGGGAAATGTTGGTAGCAGCCTGTGCACCGAAGGAGAGATGAAGCCAAGAAAAATACATAAGTGAAAAAAGAAAATTAATTGAAAAGGGGGATAAGAAACTTACGCAAAACAAAGTGCTTATATGCGTATATGTCTATCCGTCAGATTTTCCACAGTGTCGTTAGATTTTCCTTCTTTAAATCAATCTTCATTCAATTCTTTGTTTTATGTCTCCCTCTTTCTCTCTCTAATGTCGCTAGTGTTTGTGCTCCGCTTACTCCTTATTCTTGTCTGCAGATTCTTTTTCTAACACATGGATATACAACTGTTCCATCATTTCCTCCTGATGCTCACCGGCTCCCGCATGCCTAAGGATGAAGGGTCTCTGTGATGGTCATGATCGCAACTGCTACTGCTGCTGCTGCTGCTGCTGCTGCTGCTGCTTGATGGGTAAGCCTCCCTCTTACCCTCCCCTCCCTCCTCGATCCCACACTCCCTTCATTCCATCCCTCGACCTGATCCAATCGGGTCTTAGATGACGCCTAGATAAACTTGGTCATCTTGACGCGGAATTTGCCTTTGCTCGTCGTCTCAACCTCGTTGACCTCCAGACGGCCTTTTCCACGGATGGTGACGATGTCACCGCCTTTCAACAACGAGTTGGCGGATTTCGTCTCCTTCCAATTTACTAGAACGTCGCCGCTCTCAATCATATCCTACGAGAAAAGGGAGGAGGGCGGGAGGGAGGAATGGAAGGAGGAAAAGAAATGTTGAGTTGGAGATAAAATTTTAGCTCGACGGAAGCACATTTTTGGCTGCCAGATAGGGCAGTAGAAAAGGAATACATGCACCAGAACAAGGCATCCTAAGCAATGCCAAAATCATTTTCGTGCACAAAAAAGAAAGGGTGAAGGGGGGAAGGGGAAGGGAAAGGTGTGAGTGTGTCCGGGGCCCGTGGAGATGTGGCCTACCTACCTACCTTGAGCTTGCTCCGGCTCATGCCCATCCCGGCGCTGGCCACTGCATCCAGACGCATGGAAGCCTCCACCGATTGCATCTGTGTGTGGAAGAAAGAGCGAGGGAAGGAAGGTGTGTCCGAACAAGTGAAGACGACAAGCGAGCATGTACAAATACGCACGCCTTCAGGACGAGAAAGCCGAGTATTCTTCACGACGTCTCCTCCTCTTCTAGCCATCGGTCGCTAGTTCCCGTCCGCCCTCTCACGACCCTTCCCTATTCCACTTCTTACCTCCTTGGTCACCGGGGGCCTTACCCCCAACTCTTTCAGAGGGATGGCCTTGTTTTTCACAGGCACACTCCGCACGGATGCCAACGCGGTCATGACGTATTCGGCTACCTCCGGAGCCATGATTACGTGAGCGCCTCGTTCGCCTTGCAGTAAAATGTCACCCACCTAAGAATGCAAAGAGATGACATGAGAGGTCGTGGTAAAGGGGGAGAAAAGGCCCGCTTCGAAGTTGACGACACAAGTCCCATCTTTTCCTTCTTCCTGCCCTCCCCCTCTTCCCCTCTCCCTGCCTTTCTGCCTGCCTGTCTGTTTTCTTTCTTGTTCCTTTTACCTTCTCCCTTGTTATCCCCGTCCCCAACAAAGCCCCCAAGAAATCCCTATGGCTCGCCTTGTCAAAAATGAAATTGCCCTCCACCGACACCGAGGTGAAGTATGCTTCTCTCTCCCGGCGTTCTTGCTCCTGGTCGAGCTCGTAGTCAACTGTCCGGGCGAAAAACACACGTTGGCGCTCTGCTTGAGGGAATCCGCCGTCGGGCGTGATGGCTAAGTCAGCCACACGCTCCAAAACCCTTTTGATGGTTGCTACTTCAGGGGGACGACAAAACTCGAGGACTTGCATCTCCCAGTTCGTCAGGGCTTTATCAGCTGCCTCGACGGCACGGGCAGCAAGAATGTCTTCGACCCCTTCGGCGACGAGGGATTTCCGTAGTTCATCGCGGTTGAGACTGTTGCCCCCTCCGGCATTGAGACATGTGGGGCTGCGGGAGTGGGAGGAGGAGAAGGACGGGAGGTAGGAAGGGAGAAAAGCGTGCGTCGCTGTAATGGTCACAATCAGGAAAAGGAGGAGGAGGCGAGGGGACAGATGGGGGCTGGCGCGGGCAGCTACTACTGCTGCTGCTCTTCTTCTTGCTGCTGGGTTGGACATCCTAGAGGTGCCTGTGTGTACGGTGGCAGGGAGAGGATGGGGATAGACTTAGGTGAGATCATCTCTTAATAACCTGGTGAGCCACACACAGACATGACCATAGCAGCGGGAAGCTGACAAGGACTGTCCTTGTCCCGCATGCAATGCTACCATGTCTAACTTGGCTGTGAGAGCTGTAGACGTGGACACTTCCAAGTTGCATCATCGCCGACGAGACGGCAACAACCGAGCAACCATAAGCCTCCTCCCCCTAATGCATTTCCCAAACCGCTCGCACACACAGCCGCGCCAGCAGCAACTATGTCTTGATAACGACCTCCATGTCCTCGTCCTTGTGCTCCACTCCGAAAATGCTGCCACCCTTTCTTCTCCTTTCCTTCATCCTCCTCCTCCTCCTCCTCCTCCTCCTTCCTCCATCCCTAGCCTTCTTCCCCCCAGTCCTCCTCTGCTCCTCCTCTTCTTCCACAACCACCACCACCACCTCAACAAGCCTGGACGCCGGTCTCTCCTGGCGAACCGATGAGATCTATCACTCCCAACCGGACTTCCCAGTCCTCTTTCTAGCTACACGCAACGAGACGTATGCCCGTGAAGTCGAAAGGCATTTTGGGGGCCAGGGTTACTTTGTCCGTTCCAGTCGTACCCTCACCCGGCTAGCCAAAATGGTCAAGACTACGAGGCCAGAAGGGATCTTGATAAGCGATCACTTGTCCACGTCGCATATTTTGGGTTTCTTAGCTAATTTGAGGGATTTGCCTGATTTGTGGTTAATCCCAATTTTCATTGTGCATGACCTTCCTTCACCTACTGCTGCTACTGCTGCTGTTGGAGGAAGCGATGGTACTGCTGTAGACGGCGAGGGATCGGGGAAACAAGAGGTTGACAGCAGTAGCAGCAAGAGCAGCCGGCATCGGATACGGAAGAAAAAGTCCCTCCAAGACGACATCATTGATGCAGATTACACCCCTCCTTCCCTCGCTTCCTCATCCTCACCTCTTTCCCAAAAAGATCAAGAACAAAGACAACAGCAATGGCGACAATACCACCTCGAGATGCTCCGTCTCGGTGTTCGTGGCATCATCACCCCTTCCTCACCTCCCCTCCCCGAGCTCCAAGCCTTGCTCGACGGGGCAAAAGTCACCCGGGGACGAGTCGAAAATTTAGTCTCTACTCTGCAGGGAGGAGTTCTCCACCTCTCGCAACACCAGAAGCGTCTTCTCCCTTCCACGATTACGCTTGAAGGCCCCCCGCCTCGTTTCACGAACACGGAGCAGGAGGTTTTAAATTTGTTAAGTCGGGGGATGACGGACCAGCAGATTGCCTACTCCTTGGGCTGTACAAGCGCGACGGTGGGGAATGCAGTGAGAGGGTTGTTGAAAAAATTGGAGGTGGATCTGAGGGGGGAGCTTATCCGGGTGGCAATGGATAATGATTTGCTGACTGAATAGTGGGTCCTCTTCCCTCCCTCCCTCCCTCCCTCCCTCCCTCCTTGTCTTACCGTGCCTTGCGCATGTTCTTCTAAAGGGGGTTGAAGTAAAGAGAAAGACACAATGTACAATTTTTCACGCAGCTCGCGAAATGACACAATTTATAACAACGGAACAAGTAATCTACATAGCATCAACACAACATTGATATTTCCAACGCCACAGAGCTTTCTTTTGACTTCTGGTCTTCCTGTTTCTTTTACATTTTATGCTATACAGATCGCTCTCCCTCCTTCCCTCCCTCCCTCCTTCCCTCGCTACTGCTCTAAGTCCACAATCAGTACCCCAATATTGTCCATGCTCCCTCTCACATACGCCTCCCACGTCAACGCCCGCGCTAACGCATGCCAATCCACCCTCTTCCGTCGCCAGATGGTGCGCCTTCTCTCCCTCCCTGCTTCCTCCTCCTCCTCTTCCACCACCAATACTTCCTCCCCCATCTCCTCCTCCCCCTTCTCCTCCTCCTCCTCCTCCTCTTCCTCCTCTTCCTCTATCTTCTGCTCCAAAAACGCCACCACCTCCGCATTCCCCATCACATCCCACAACCCATCCGAAGCCAACACCAAATACCGATACCTCGCCCTCCCTCCCCTCCTCCCTCCCTCCCTCCCTCCCTCCCTCGCCCCTCCAAGCGAAACCATGGACATGTGGGGTTCACGTGACAAAAGTCCGTCATACAAGAAATCACCCATTGAACGAGACAAGGCCAACTGCCCCTCTACGCGCCATACGTCTTCTCCTACATCAGCAGCAGTAGCAGCAGAAGTGGCAGCAGCAGCAGCAGCATCATATGCAACAGCATCCCTACTGCTCTTGCTGCTACTGCTACTACTACTACTACTGCTGCTGCTGCTGCTGCTTCTACTGCTACTATTACTATTACTACTACTACTGCTTCCCTCAGTAAAAGATGTCTCATTTCCCTTCCTACCCCCTTGCCGCCAAATTCTCGCTCCCCTCTCTTCTAGCGCTCGTCTCTCTTCCGGATTCGATGCCGTGTGGTCAACCGTCATCTCCACCGGTCGCTCCCTCCCTCCCTCCCTCCCGTCCTCTATCTCACAACATAAGATAGCCTTAGAGTCCCCCACATTTGCCACCAGCAGCAGTTTCTCCTTTGGAAATACCAGCGCGAACGTCGCCGTCGTCCCAGACCGGTCATACATCCCTCCCTCTCTCTCTCCCTCCCTCCCTCCCTCCCTTCCTCCTCCTCCTACCATCAACAAAGTCTTCAAATCCGCATTCGTCCTTAAAAAAGCCTCTCGTACTGCCTCCTTCAACGCCCCCTCTTCAACACCACCCTCCCTCCCTCCCTCCCTCCCTCCCTCCCACAAGGCTGCAAAATGGGCATGTAAAGTTGCGGAAGCAAACTTTGCCGCCTTTGTACCCCAATGCCCGTCGTAGATTCCGTAATACTGGTACTCCCCCTCCCTCCCTCCCTCCCTCCCTCCCCCCCACCCCATGGAATGGTAATCTTCCAACGTCTTTCGCCTTCCCTGCACATCACACCACCCCGAATGGGGGTCCAGCGGCAGTAGGGCATGAGAACCAATGCAGGACGGAAGGGAGGGAGGGAGGGAGGGAGGAGTGCGGGTGTCGTAACGGCAGAAGAGGCCGTGTTTCCGAGCGTGGAGGTGGGCGTGGCACGACGGCCAGTCAGAAAAGGAACGGGAGCAGCGGGGGCAGGAGAAGGAGGAGGGGCCTGCAGGGTGTTGTTGAGAGAGAAAGGAAAAACGACTGGAATTTGTTGGGGTGGAGGAAGGGGAGGAAGGGGGGGAGGGAAAACGGGGAGAGGGTTCTTGCAGTGGTGCTGTGGTGGCGACGGCCTTTCGCTCACTTCTGCTCCTGCCGCCGCTGCTGCTGCTGCTGCTGCCAGCCAATGAGGTCAAGAAGGAGGATGAAAGGCTTATCAAGGCCTTGCTCACACTCGTCACTGACACAGCTGTCATGGAATTCGCTGCTACCTTTCCTCTGGGCATCTTCCCTCCACCTCGCATTACCACCTCCTCCTCCTCTTCTTTCTGATTCTCCTCCTCCTCCTCCTCCTCCCCTTCCACTGTTGCCCTCCCCTCCCTCCCACATCTCTCCTCCATCTCCCTCCTCGTCGCCCACTCACTCCCGTCCCTCCCACACACGTACGGACCCTTGAAGTACGCATGGGCCAACGCCTCCCGCGGTCGAATTCTCTTCCCCGGCTCCCACTGCAACAACAGCGACAACAAATGCAGCCCCCAGTGATCATGAAACCCCACATCGAGGGGATCTCGCTGTTGCAAGGCTCGGCGCAAGTCCTCGAGGGTGCAAGCACTACCGGCCATGGCAGGAAGGGAAGGCGGGCGAGAAGAGGAAAGGGGGCCAGGCGCGGCATGGTGGCTGTGATGGTGGGTTTGATGATGCTGTCGCTGTCGCCACAAACTCTTCAACGCCTCCACCCACGTGTTCTTCTTCCTCCCCCCTCCCCTCCCTCCTTCCCTCCCTCCTTCTTCCTCTTCCCCAAACACGTCTGCAGGCCCAACCACACAAAAGTCCGCCAAGGCCGCAAGAAGGTACGCGCGCTGTCGATCCTCCTCTGTTTCCCGTTTTAACTGATGCGCCAATATATTCCTATCCCTCGACGACAATGTGAACACATGAGGCGTCCCCAGAATTAATTCTAAGAAGATGACGCCGATGGACCAGCTGTCATAGCTTTGGGGGTCGCCGACGGCAAAAGGCAAGGAAGGGTGGAAGAGCACTTCAGGAGGCATGTATTCAGTCGTTTCCTCCTTCTGCGTCGGACCCTCCGGCCCGTACAGGTTCTGCCCCCTTTCGTCCCTCCCGTCCTCGACTTGGGACACCATATCCACTGCCGACGAAAAATCAGATACTTTCAACACCGCTTCAGGCCCCCCACCGTTTCCTTCAAAATTTTGATTTTGAACTTTTAAATTCAAAATAAGATTGCTTGGTTTTAGATCTCTGTGAGCGGCTCCTGCGGCGTGAACCTCGGCTGTTCCCTCTAAAATTTGACGTAAGAGGCCTTTGAGGACATCGTCGCCTCCAGGGCTGAGACGGAGGTGCCGCCAGAAGGCCGAGGGCTCGAAGAGGAGGGGATCGGAGGCGTGATGAGAGGAACGGGGGGAAGGTGGGATGGTGGAGGAGGAGGACGAGGAGGAAGGAGGAGGATGAGTAGGAGTGTAGAGGTACCGCCGTAGACTTATCCCTTCATCGTGGAAGACGATCCATAGCTCCAGCCCCTCCCCTTCCCCCCCTCCCATCCCCCCTCCCTCCCTTGCACTACTACTGCTGTTCCTGTAAAAATGCTCGACATACCTCGCCACATGCGGTCTGCCCCTCAACCTCCTCCCAAATACCACCTCCCTCACTCCACACCTCCAAATATCCGTGTTTATCTTCCCTCCCTCCCTCCCTCCTTCCCCCATCGCCATCCTCTTCATCACATACCTCTCTGGTGATAGCCTGTAACCCCCCCCTTCGTCTTCCACCACCAAATAGGCTCGCCAGATTTCTCCATGTCCCCCCCCCTCAAATTTGCGGCCCAAACGATAATGCTGCTGCTGCTGCTGCTGTTGCAATCGTCGCTGCTCCTGCTCGCCGTCGTGATCCTCGGCCCATTCCTCCCCCTCCTCTTCCCCGCCCTTTCCAGCAACACTGCGACTCGCTATATTTTGCTGCTGCTGATGCCGGTGCTGCTGCTGATGATGAGGAGGAGGATGATGCTGGTGGTGATAATGGCTGGCCCCATCCCGCCACTGCCGGAATCCCTTTGCCAGCTGCTCCATCAGCCTCCTCAAACCCAATCCTTCCTCCCCTGCCTCCCTCCCTCTCTCCTTCCTTCCTTCACTACCAACACCCTCCCGGTGCCAAAATGTAGAAAACGTGGACGGGAGCATAATACCTTTGTCAGCAGCCGCAGCAGCCGCAGCAGCTGCTGCAGCAGCAGAGTCGTGTTTCAGAGGGCCGGCCACCAAGGCAAGCCTCTGCAGGAGCGCTGATTCCTCCTCATCTTCCTCCACGCTGCCTGTGAGCAAACGACCGCTGCTGGCGGTGGCCATGCTGCTGCCTATGGCGGTATTTGACTTGCGAGCTGGTAGCACCGACGAGGTAGATGAGGAGGAAGAAGACGAGGACGACGAGGAGGAAGGAAAGGCAGGAAGCTGCTTCAATTCGGGGGTGACAAATGCATAATCATGCACGTGGTGCCGTACCCCTTCCTCCAAATATGTCACTCCCAACGGCTGAATGAAGTCTTGCAATATGTATCGATCGTGAATCAACTCGCCGCGTTGAAGTGTTGTGGAGAGAGCCCCCCCGCAGGAGGTGGAATGGACTTGAAGGGTCGAAGGGCTCGTGGTAGTCGTCGCTGTTGGGGTCATCATGCTGTTCGGTCTTCTCCCACTCAAGGTTTTCTTGCCAGTGCTGCTACTGCTGCTGGGTCGGGTACCAGGGCGGGGGTTGTAAGGTTTAGGGACGAGGAATGTACCATGCTCACCCATCTTGAGGCTCGTGCCCTTTTCCCCGTTAGAAGACGGGGAGGACGACCATAAATTGTTTTTGGCACCAGAATTATCGTCGCGGAAGTTGTTACTGCTGCTCTTGTGAGCACTGTCACCGTTCTCATGAGTGCTCGTAATGCCCGTGGCTGGACAGGAGGGACCTTCCGAGGAACCTTGGTGATGGAAGTGATGATAGAAGTGCTGCCAGTCCGTCCGACTGAGCAGGAGCAATGCCCAGGAAATGAGAGCGCCCACCAAGACGTTGGTATTAAAGATGGCGCCGTTACCGTCTTCATTTCCTTGGTGCTGATCTTGTACAGGGAATGAATCCGCCCGAGACCTTGGGCGGCGGGCTGGAGACGGGGCCATGGGATGAGAAGGAAGGAAAGAGCTTGAAAGGTCAAACAAGGAAAGGCTGCGCTGGCGACATTGGCTCCTATATGGTGCGCACTGTGCGAACGGATGGTGTGGAGGTGGAGATTAGACGCGTGAGGGTAGCAAAAGGATGGAGAGGCAAGGCTTGGCGAGCATGATTGGGAGGGGAGAAATAAGCGGCGGAAATTAGGGGAGGAGATTTTGACACAGGTGACTGTGTCGCACGGACACAGCCCTGTGCTTTTTACTTCGATATCCTCGATCCCTCCCTATACTTTGTCTAGAGCTCGCTTTAGACCCTCGGGGGTGCGCGTTTGCGTCGCGTAGGTTTTTAGGTCGCATCCCCCCCCTCCAGTTTCTACGATCCCGAACCTCACCACTCCCTAAAATACAATGAGGAGCTCGGTGAGATCTCGCATTACGTATTCTATGTGGCTATATCTTGGCAGTACTTCAGCAAAAGAGATAACTATTTGTACCCCCGCAACCATCGAGGAGAACTGGATCCGGCACACGCGGGTAAGATGCAATTAGGAACGCGATGTCACGAGTATCAATTCTCTTCTTTGAACATTTTCATATGCTTGACTGCCGGATGTCAGGCCTGAAATGCGATAAATAAATATTCGATTAGGGGAGCCCTTCTGAACCCAGATTACTGATGCCTCACCAAAATGCCGGCCGTAGGTACCGTTCTATCTAGCTAACAACAATTGGATGGTACTGGAAACATAACTCCTGTCGATGAGTTGTGGGCAAAGTATTATTCAAATCTGACAATCTACTTCAGTACTGTGTAAGAAACGACAGAAACTGATTGAAAAACTCACATTTTTAAATATTAACCAAAAGGATGAAACAAAACATTGCACATTTTTGTGATCGTGGTGGCATCTTTTGTTCTCGATCACCGTAATTATGCCTCCGATATGCCCCTTCCTATCCAAACATCTGCGTATTTTGGGGGCTACACTTTGTATCTTCCAATATACTTATAGAACTCTGAAGATTTATGTCTCGATCATCCCGTTTGATGACCATCAAAAAGCACAATCGTATGACAAAATACGGAAATAGCGTCTACATCCGTCGATCTCAAATTCAATAGACCTCACTTATTCATGCGAGTCTCCGCACGACACGCGAGGCGGATGGCTCCATCGTTATCAATAGGAGCCCAGATCTCTGTCCCGTTGTGGAGTCGGACCCGGTAGGGGTTACCGTCGTTCCACTGCTTGATCACCTCGCCCAGCTCCCATTGATTCTCATCCACGTGGCAGCGGACCCGAGTCCCAACCTCAAAGCGCAGGGGCTTGGTGACAAGACATGCCGCAAAACCCTCGGTGAGCTCGGTGCGGTTCAGGTTGCGGCCAATGAAGACAAAACGGTTCGTCCGATCCTGGACGCACTTCCACTCTTGATCGTCCATGGAGGCACCAAAGAGCATATGGACCCCTTGGAAAATCCAGGGCGCATCGAAGCCCTTAACGGACAGAACGCCCTTGTAGCGGAAGAGTTCCGTGCCCTTATCGCGGAGGAGGACGGACAGCCAACGTTCAAGTTGTCCCAAATTCATGTCTCCGGCCAGTCTGAAGCCTACCGAGGTGACGCTCTGGTCATGTTCATGCTCCTGATCCCCGAGGAACTCCGGGTCGAAGTCTAAGACCCGCTTCAGGTCAAATGCTTTGAGGTCCAGGACTTTGTCTAGGTTGACCACAGCATTTTGGGTGCGTATGATAGGCGCAAAGTTGTTGACAGCTTTGATGCGCTTTTCGACCTCCATCAGCTCGGCGTCTGTGGCGAGATCAATCTTATTGAGGAGGACTCGATCAGCAAAGGCGAGCTGCTCCACTGCCTCGTTTTCCACGCCTTCCGGACGAGGGTCATCGAGGTGCTGGATAAGATGCTTGGAGTCCACCACCGTGAGAATAGCATCCAGGCGCAATTTGGACTGTGTAACACATTACGGGGGAACGGAGGGGGGGAAACGATTTTGTGCGTGCTGTGGGCGGATGCGGACAGGAATGCCGGACTCGGAAAAGCCGACTAGCCTACATACCTGAAGCTCATCATGCACAAAGAATGTTTGGGCGACCGGAGCTGGGTCGGCCAACCCCGTCGTCTCGATGAGGATATGGTCAAACTTTCCGGCTTTGCGCTTGAGGAGGTCCGTGAGGATGCGGATCAGGTCCCCGCGGACAGTGCAGCAAATGCCTGGTGGGGTTTCGTGAGACAGGTAAAGTGAACGAGTGGCTTTTTTTGGAATGGATTGACGTAATAACTTACAGCCATTGTTCATCTCCACAATGTCCTCTGTTCCGAAATCCTTGCGCTTCACAAGGGAGTCGTCGACGCCCACCTCCCCAAACTCATTCTCAATGACAGCGATGCGCTTCCCATGCTGCGCCGTCAGAATGTGATTTAGCAGGGTCTATTGATCATGTGTATGATATTCATCATAAGTACAGAGAAAGGCAAGTTGCCAGTCGGCGTATATACTGACACCTACCGTTTTACCGCTCCCCAAGAAGCCCGTGAGCACCGTAACCGGGATGAGAGTTTTTTTCTTGTTGCTGGCTTTGTTAGGCATGTAACTTGTCTTGTCTAGCTTCAGCTTATTAAGTTTGTATGTCTGTGTATGCGCGTACTTGCCGATGGTTGCTCGTCGTCGGACTGCAAGTCAATGAGGGAGGAGGAGGGAAGGTTCCCAGCATCCAGGGAGGGGAGGTTTTTGCTTTGCCAGAGGGGCTGGGATCCTACCTAAATACAGCCAATGAGCAACAGTCGAGATCACAAATGAGCAAGCAAACAGTCAGCAGAAATTCAGATGAGCAGATAAGCAGATAAGCAGAAAAGCAAAGGAAAAAATGAATACAAGCACTGCGCACGTCAGATGTCTGAACCTCGCTGCGCACATGGGGTCGGACAAGCAGAATCCTGCCCCATCCACGGAAAGGATGAATGGAGTGGAAGGAATCGGTTATGCTGACCGCACAGACTGCTGCTTGGACATGCCTAGCAACAAGCGCAAGATACAGACACACAGTCTAGTTTACCAAACATACAAAAACAAAAGGGGTCGCCGGATAAGGAAGGAGGGTGGCGAGGTGAAGCAAGCTGCCGTCGGAGAGCGTCAGCAGACACGCCGGAGTAAGTGCCAACAAATTTTGGGCACCTCATAATATCCACACCAAGCTTTCCGGAGGATTTAATTCATACTGGATGACAGCCAATATCACCATACCCCACACTGTTTTCATTTTTATGTCGCACCCCCAAATTTGTGTCCTTATATACAGTGTCGTTTCGAGAACATAGCTTGAATATGGCCCACGTTGAACTGGGGGAGGAACAACGCAATCATGGATGAATGCAAGCAAGTGCGCAGGACGTCAGGAGGAAGACATCTTAAAATTCGGGTTAGAATAACGGAGAGTATAGTGGACAGATTAGTGACCGTCTGCGGTAAGAGGCAAATGGAAAGAATTTACAATTAAAGGAGCTCAAATCATATTTCAAGAGGCAAAAAGAACATTATGCTACATGTTCGCTACTCGCTTAAGTCTCCTCTATCTTGTTTACCGCTCGTCTGTGATCCCTTTTCACACCCTCTACTTACATTGACTCCCCCCCCCTCCTCCAGCTCCTCTTCCTCCTCCTATCATCCTCCTCCTCCCTTTTCTCCTTTTTGTCCGCCTTTTCCTTTTAAGCTACTCGTCCTCTCTTTCTTCTCTCATCATCATGCTCCCCTCCTTCTTGTGAAGGGTGCCATCAATTAATTCTCAAGCGACGTTGTCAAAGTAAGACTAAGAAAAGACAAGACGTAAGTGAGGGATCGAAAATGGTAGATGGTTCTAAAATGTAAGATCGGAACAAGTTGGCGAGCTGAGGGGGGAAAGAAAAGAGATATCGTTCTACATGACTACATCGCAAAATCGTTGAATGTGGTAAGTCAAGAAGAAAAGTGCTCGAAGGCAAAGAATGAAGACGAACGTATGTCTGAGACAAAGAAGAAAAACTTGGAGCAAAAGCAAGCGGAGATGCATGATGTAAGAAAAGAAGATATAATAAGGAGCTAATTTGTCATATCGATACATCATTTGCTTCTTCTTTCGGCTGTACAATTGAATGCTTGTGTGTTTCTCTCTAACGGGCATGGCAGCTCATCCAACATCAGTCCGCAAGGATTCCCGAATGGCTTTGAGCGCTTCTACTCGTAGGTTGTCCGGTATTGTTGCTATGATTATGTCAGTGTGCGGATATGAATAGAAATGAGATTAGGCATGCTATCCGCAACCTTTCTGTACCAACCACCACCCCTCCATTTCCGTATATTTGCCAACCACCCTTCCCCCCCTCTCGTACCTCTTGCCCTTGGCATTGTCAAGGCCACTAGCTCGTCTACTGTCACGCCTTCGATGCAATTATTCCGCATCACTTCCTTGCAAAGCTCCTTTACCTCTTCCTTCCACCCAGCCCCTTGCAGGCGCTCGCGCAGAACGGCCTTGAGGCGGTCCTTCCCACCCGAGTCCACAAACTGCTGGAGGATGGCGATTTGCTGCTCCCGTGCGGCTCTTTGCTGCTCCTCTACCTGCTTCTGCTCTTCATTGATTGGCAGGTTGGGGCTGTGTGCGTGTGGCGTGCATGTTTAGGGGCGTGCATGAGTGCGGTGGGTTGGGAGTGAGATGGATGCGATGCAGGATTTGGATAGACAAATACTTACTTTCCCGTGGAAACATCGGTGGCTGTAGCGTTTGCTGGCATTGTTGTGCTGTTGGCGACGTGAACGGTGAGGCTGTGAGCGTCTGTCTTGTGAGTTGAATGTGGATGTGGGTGGGATGAGAGGCCGTGCATGCCTCCTGACGCGCTGCATTGCAAGAATCGCCAAAGACTACGAGGCGAATACTCTTCCCTTCCTCACACCCTTGATTTTCCTCGTGCGTGCGTGTTCATGGATAAGCCACCACAGTGTGTTGCTGCGCTTAATGGTGATGCTTCTCTGTGCCGTCAGTGTGTATGTTGCGGGGCATGAGGTCCCACGAACGCGACCTTGTTCTTTTTTTAGCCTCCTCCCTTCCTTCATCGTTCTGACCCTACCCTGGCTTGGACGATGTCTAACCCTTTCCACACATACACTGAACAGGCACAGTCCCGGGTTCACATCATCACGTTTCGCTGGGAAAGGAGAACCAAGCCCGTCCGTCATTCTGCACGCTTATCAAGGCACCCCGTCCATTTATCAACTCCTAGCATCACGTCGTGCGAGCAACATGACCACCCCAATCAGCTCTGCGTCTACGAGTTTTTCCACCCCTATCGATGCTGGGGTCCGAGATATCGAGGCTGGAACGGCACCAACCGCGCCACCTGCAGTGCAAGCCGCGCAAGACCAGATCCGTGAAGAAGAAGAGGAAGCCACTAGGCCCCTCACTATCGTCGCGGGCAGCGCCCAGGAGACCGGAGAAGGAGGCAAGGAGGACTCTGAGGACAAAGAGAAAGACAAAGACAGGGACAAACTCGTCCCTCCTGTTCTCGGCATTGCCGGGGGCATCGACCGTGCTGCTTTGCTAGGAGACCATGACGACGAGCAAGGCAGCTTATTGGAGGAGGACGGCCCGGACGAGGACCCGATAGTGCACGCTACACGCGACCTGTGCCTCGGCCTGCTCCGCAAAGCCTTTTATGTCGTCATGCCTCTCTCCATCGTTGCCTCCGTTTTCGCTTGTCTCTATGGGTGGATCTTCGTGAACACCGCCCACTATCTCGCTGATCCTGACAGCTGGCAACGCTGCATTGTCTACAACACGGGAAATGCCGGAGCGACGCCCCAGAATTTTGCCGTGAGCGCCTCGGCCTTTGGAGGGATGATGTTCATTTTTATGGGGTTAGGGTTCAAGGCCGGTTATCTTGCTTTGCAGGACATTGAGTTGCTTCCGTACTCCTTGACGGTGACGTGCTACACTCTGTTGGGGCAGATGGTGTATCGGCCGGTGAACCCCGTGGTGCCGGCCATCACTGAACTGACCCCCACCCTTGTCTCGCTCGCCTCCTTCATCCACCCGAAGATGTACACGAATGTGCCCAATCCCAATAACAATAATGCCTGCCAACACGCCTACCGAGTGAACGCCTGCTTTCTGGCATTTTGCTGTATCCTCTTCGCCGCCAATATCTTCAATCTTTTCCTGCAGATCTACGCGCTTGTCCGCACGTGGCGTGTGCCGCGACAGGAACGTTACGTCTTGGTCTGGTACCGACCTGCACTTGTACTGGTGTTGTTGGCAATTGGTGGGTATATCCTGACTGTGGGTGCCAAGGAAGATGCGGCGTTGAAGACATTATTCTTGCTCGAGGAGGTGGGGCATGGGTACTTGTTTCCATTTGAACGCCCCGCGCTTGACACGGTGGGGCTGTTCCTACTGCTGACCGTGGCGAGTGTTATCTATGGGGCGTGTAAACAGGAACCGGGGAGTTTCAAGTGGGCGGCGTTCACGGCCTACGTCAACGTGTTGCTCTCTTACCCAATATTAATCAGGTAGGTTTAAAGGGAAGGGAGGGAGGGAGGGAGGGAGGGAGGGAGGGACATATTGGCCTCTGGCAGCACATACCCTACGACGGCCGGACTTCCGAGTCACAGATCATTAAAGAGCAACGCAAATACTGACTCTCCTTTGCTTCCTCTCCCCTTCCTCCTCCCCTCTTTCCCTTCGATTCCTCGATTCTGTAGCAATTTCCAAGCATACCACCTCTATGGCTTCTGGACCTACGAGGGGTGCAAGCATTTCCTGGAGACCGACACGAGTCACGCAGGTGGGGCCAACCGGCAGCTCCTTTTCCTGGTGGCTGGGAATAAGTATCCGGAGACAGAGAAGGCTTTCTGTAGGGATACGAGGGTGGCATTACTAGGGCAATTTGCCCAGTTTGTGATTATGCACCTGGCGATTGGGGCGTGTTTGCTGGTGGTGTTGGCTAATTGGAGGATTGAAAAGCCCTCGATGCAATTACATTTGTTTGGGTCCAAGGCGTCGTCGTTTTTGTTTCCCGATGCTCCGCCGGGGCAGGAGGATGGGGAGGGAGGGAGAGGGAGGGGGAGTAGTCAGCACAGGGGGGAGGGGGGAGGGAGGAGGCGGGTGTCGTCTGTGGCGTCGAACAACTGTACGGTGCTGCAAGAGCCTTTACTGTCACCTTCTGGAGCAGGAGGAGGGACGGGATTACGGCCGCCGCTGCACCATCGACGACAGAGTAGTGGATCGGTGACTTCTCACAGGGGGGGAGGGCATGGGCGGGGGAGGAGCTCCATGAATGACCACTTGTTGGGGCCGGTGTTGGATTAGATGGGAAGAATTAGAAGGGAGAGGAAAGGAAGGTTCCATTACATGTTTGAATACTCTGCGTGGATAGAGAGAGGGAGGTGGAAAAGCTTGCATGAAAAGAAGCTAGAAAACTGCATGCATGTGTCACGGAGAAGGGGGAAATGTGCGTCTAGAGCACGCAATGAAATGACTGGAGGAAAAACAGGGGCCCAGAGACTGGGCGAGAAAAGAGAAGAGATTGAACAAATAAAGAATAAGGAGAAAGTACGCGGCAAATGGTACAATATAATATCTTGCTTTTAGTTTTGCATGTCGGGCCGCGACGAAAAGATCGAAGAACGTTATTGTGTGCAGCCTCTTCTCCTCTTGTCCTCCTTGCATTTTTTTCACTTCCTCACGGCCTACTGCAGCAATACCGCCACACCAACGGCTTGGCCACGTCTTTATTATGGCATATGGGCGATGTGGTCGTTGCAGGGAGAGGCTGTGTTGGCCGGTGAAGAGGGTGGGGGCCTTCCCCAACGCTCCCTTCTCTGCTTGCTTCTTCATCGCCGCACACGAAAAGGCATCATCGTTGCGCATCTGAAGTACATGTCTCCGATGTCCATCGCACTCCCTCACCGAATCCCACGCCATCACATACATACGACAAGGCTCCGCGGACTCACGTTCGGTAGCAGGAAAACGAAGCTGCCGAAGCCAGGACGTGCAAGGCCTGTGGCCGCGAGCAACCCATCCACGTAGCCTCCCCTCCCGTGCCTCCCGTCTTTCTCCTTTCTCCGGCACCGACGCACCATGGCGACGGCCCCAACCAAGCGCCGCATCTCCTACTTCTACGATGCCGAAATTGGCAACTATCACTACGGGCAAGGTCATCCCATGAAGGTACTTCTGCCAGTGGAGGCTGTGTGTTTCTCTTGGCGTGAGCCTTCACTTCCGTTCTTTCCCATCCACACCCTCCCCTTGCCTATTTCCTCCCCTGCCTGGCCATGCTCATATATCCATCGGGGACGCCATAATCGTGCGTGTGCAGCATTCAATTTTTATAGCCCAGCACTCCCAACTCCGTCAAAATGAAATCTGCTTGTCCTATCCCTCGCTCACTCGCCCCCCCTCCCCTCCTTCTCCTCTCCCATATCTAGCCCCACCGCGTCCGCATGACCCACTCCCTCGTCGTCTACTATTGGCTTTACCGGAACATGGAAGTCCTGCGGCCCAAGCCCGTCCTGCTCAGCGAGATGACGCGCTTTCATTCAGATGACTATATTAACTTCCTGCGGGTAATAACACCGGACAACATGCAAGAATACATGCGACAACTCCAACGATTCAATGTCGGGGAAGATTGCCCAGTGTTCGATGGACTTTTTGAGTTCTGCCAGCTGTACACAAGTGGGTCGATTGGGGGAGCGGCACTGCTGAACCAAAAAGACGCGGACATCGTGATTAATTGGGCAGGGGGGTTGCATCACGCGAAGAAATCGGAAGCCTCTGGCTTCTGTTACGTCAACGATTGTGTGCTGGCGATCTTAGAGCTGTTGAAGCACCATCACCGGGTGCTTTATATAGACATTGACATTCACCATGGGGATGGAGTAGAGGAGGCTTTCTACACCACCGACCGAGTGATGACTGTTTCGTTTCATAAATTTGGGGAATACTTCCCTGGCACGGGCGACGTGAAGGACTCCGGGTATGGTGACGGGAAGAACTATGCGATCAATTTCCCACTGCACGATGGTATGGACGACGAGAGCTTTTCGAGTGTCTTTCGGCCGGTTATTGGGAAGGTGATGGAGACTTTTTCGCCAGGAGCGATCGTGTTGCAGTGCGGGGCCGACAGTTTGTCGGGCGACCGGTTGGGGTGTTTTAATTTAAGCCTGAAGGGGCACGCGGACGCAGTGGCGTTCGTGAAGGGTTTTGATGTGCCCGTGTTGGTGCTCGGGGGGGGGGGATACACTCTGCGGAATGTCCCAAGGTGTTGGGCGTATGAAACGAGTGTGTTGCTGGATACGGAGATCAAGGACGATTTGCCGTTTCATGATTATTTTGAATGTACGTCACAGTAAAGAGAAGGGGGGGAAGTAGGAAGAGGGACAATGGAGATAGTGTGGCGGATTGTTTGCCTTTTGGTCCTTGTGAGGTGTGCTTCATTATTTTATATAACATGACTCATGCAACCGGAATCCCCTCCCTCCCTCCCTCCCTTACTCACTCCCTCTGCAGACTACGGCCCCGACTACAAGCTGCACCTGCCTGTGTCCAACATGGAAAATCTCAACACCAAGCCCTACCTCGAGACGATCAAGCAGCAGTTGTTTGACATCCTATCCAATGTCTCCCCCACCGGCGCCCAAATCCAGACGGGACAGCCCGGTACGTCTCTTCTTTCTTGTTCGTTGGAGTTTTCCCACGAAAGAAAAATGTATTGATGTATAGGCATAGATAAATATGCATACAACTAAAAGACTTCTGATGTCCCCAAATCGACAGGCACGAGCATTACCCCCGCGGACTTGGCAGTGCCCATGACAGCCCGTGAGAGGGAGGAGGAGGCAGAGGACAAGGATCCCGATAGGCGGGGAGGCACGGAAGGGGAGGGAGGAGGAGGGGAGGGAGGGAGGAAGGAGCATCCGTTGGAGATGATGCCAGAGGGGAAGTAGGGTGGGGAGGAAGTATGGAAGGGGGCAAGAAAGGTGGGAGGAAGAAGGTGGTTCTTGTAGTACGGGAATGCACGGTTGGGAGGAGATGGAGGAGATGGAGGAGGAGCGAAGGAGGGGGGGAGGGAGGGACTGAATGGAGGAGGATAGCATGTTAAGAAAGCAAAACATGCAAAGATCGAGAAAGGAGGGGGGAGGAGACCGCAAGTGAATGATCAATCGCACGCTTTTAAACAAGGACAAGAGATGGGGGGGAAATTCAAAAGGGAAAGAAATAAGAAAGAGAAGATAAGAAAAACAAAATCATGGGACGCCGCGTTCTTCTCTTTGTTGCGAATGAACAATGCTACTGCTGGTGCTGACAGTGGTGATAATGTTAAGTGCTTTAGCTTAGCCTTATTTAATGCCCCCTTTTTCAAGGCCGATATATCTTCACAATGCATCACACGGGCATCGTCTGTGCCATTTGCCGTTCTCATGACGATTGCAGCGACTGCAGCTGTGCCGCCAAATCCTCCAATCTCACCTTGTCCAAACCCTTTTTCTCCCCTCTCTTGCCGTCGCTGCTACCCATCGTAGGTCCAACTAGGGAAGCAGAAGCAGCAGTATCTCCGCCTTCTCCTTTCATGCCCTCCTCTCCCTCTCCTTCCTCATCGACAACCTCAATCCCCCACTCATTCTCCTCATGCACCACCTCGTGCTCCTTCCCCCTTTCTCCTTGTCCCCCCCTCTTCCCCTCTCTTGCCTTCCAACGGCCCCTCCATTCCTCCTGCCGCTTCCGACACCAAACATCTCCACAGTCCGGGTTGGGCATCAACACCTCCCTCGGGAAATGATCCAACAAAGCACTGTATCCCAAATAATAAGAGACCTCCCCAAAGTTTAGTAAATACTTAAGCGAATTTTGGACTAGGAATCCTGCAATAATACCCATAGTGGTAGGAAGGGAGGCAGCACACACACCATCCCGTCGCAGCGTCCCTTCGTCGATGCCACTGGCGACGATGAGGGGGGGGAGGCATTCAAAGCAGGCGTTGCGGCCGGGGAGAAGGGTTTGAATGTGCCCCGAGACTGCGTCTTCGCTTACACCTGATTCCATCCAAACGATATTGAGTTCGTTGCAAGCCTGGTTGATTGTTGTGCGGGCCGCGTAGTTATCGACGCAAGACAGGACGAGATCGACAGAGGAGTTGTTGGTGAGACTGCCGTTGGCGAGGCGATCGAGGAAGTGGTCGAAGTGCGCTGTTTCGGTAATGTTGTATCTATGCTCTTCGATGAAGACATCAGGATTGATTTTTTCGAGAGTTTCCTTGGCGGCAGCTGATTTTGTTTGACCTGCTTGCTCGGGCCGGAAGAAGAGGCGGTTCATATTCGCAAGCTCAACGGTGTCGTAGTCGAAGAGGAGGAGCTTGCCGATGCCGCACCGAGTGAGCATTTCGGCGGCCACGGAGCCGATGCCTCCGAGTCCTACGATCAGGATGGACAAGTCGCGGATGCGTTCGTACTCCTTGACGACACCCATGCGCTTGAGGGCCATGAGCCGGCTGTAGGGGTTGCTGTCGACGACCTCGGCCGACATGGCCTCGATTTTGGTGCGTGGTGGCAATATCGGAGATGGTCGGGACAACGATGGCAACGACATGATGATATGCAGCCCTGTCTCATGGCGTGTGGTTTGGTGTTTCGGTAAATTGTGTGTTGTAGTATGTTGCGGAAAGCAAGACGAGGGAGACGCCAGCCGTTTCTGCCTTCAAGCAAGAAAGCTTCGATGTCGTTTTTGTTTGCATCCCACCACCCGAGCTTCCGTTTCTTTACTCAATATGCATGGCATTTCGATTCGTTGATTCATTCGATATGAATCCGTGCACGATTTTTTGGGTTCAAACCATTGCAGCAGTGCATGTAGCGAATAAAAATCAACCTCCCCACCTGCGGAACATAAATTTAGATCTCCTGTCCATTCAAAGTCTCAGTCGATGTGCTTGACAAAAAAGTTCATAACTCCATCATGACATGCACATAAAGACCGAGACAACAATCAGTAAATATTTGTTTGCATTTTCCCTTCATTCAGTTGCGGTACTTTTTCACTTATTTGCCGTTCATTCTACTTTACCCTTCCCTGCTGGTCTTTTTCTTAGCGTCCCTGTCGCCCCTGTCGCAGCTCCTCCTGCAGCTGCTTCTGCTGCTTCTAATCCTACCCTTCCCTTCAAAACATTTGCGGCTGTACCCACTGCCTCCTTACTTTTCATTTTGGGTCGCCCCTTGACTGTCGCTACTGTCCACATGTCGGAGATTACATGCGACCTTCCTTCCTGGCCTGCCAAGGCCATCTGCACCAGCGTCTCCAATTGCTCTTCCTTCTGCTTTTCATTCCCTCCCTCCGCCCCTACCTCACATCCTTGTCCCCTCCCCACAACGTTGGTCGGGTGGTTGGCCATGTACATAAGTCTCTGACCATTCCCGTTGCCCGGCCCTGTCAAGGACGCTGGCATCACTATCTCGCGTGTTTTCCCTCCCATCAACAGCATTTCCGCTGCAGGATCGTCGGCATTCAGGGCCTCTCTCACCTCCCGTTCCATCACAATTTGTCGCCGAAAATACGCCCCTTGACCAGAGGACAAAGATTCCTCTGCCTTCTTCAATAACCGCTTCGCCTCCTCCTGCATTGCTCTTTTGTGTGGACCCTCCTCTATACCATATATTTTCCCCCTCCCTCCTAGCATCTCACGTGCATCCTCCCGCCTCCGATAGGCCTGCCGGTGGACCGCCAGTGCCCATTCCCCCAAGATCAAGGCCGTGGATTGCTCGTCCAGGGTCTGGTGCGTGGCCTGAATAGAGGAGACAATCACCGGGGCCAGGGCAATCAGCCGCTCATCCCACTCGCTCCATTCCAACAGCGCCTCCCACCTCCTCCTCTCATTTCTTTCCCTCCTCTCATTTGCCCTCCAACTACACTTCTGACTACTTATCTTCAAACACCCCCTCCTCCCCTCCTCCATCCCCTCCATGTCTTTCTCCTCCTCCTCCTTCTCCTCCTCCTTCTCGATCTGTATCGCTGTACCCACCCTCTCTTTTGCCTCATCCACCATCCGACACACACCATCAAACAAGAACCTTCTCGCCCTCTGCAGCAACGAATGCTGCGGATGCAACCACCGTCCACTCAACAGACAAATCAGAGTCTCGTAATCGTCCACCTGACGCGCCGTTCTCAAAACTCCCTCCCTCCCTCCCTCCATCTTTCCTTGGTGTGAAACTTTTTCAAGCTCTGCTTCGAAGCGGCGTTCAATGGCCAAGACGTCAGCAGCTGGGATAGTGGCATGACACTCATCGCATTGATAATAGGAGAAGGAGGAGTAGGACAAGCAAGCGGAGGAGGACTTAAATGGAGCAAGTAGCGGTCGGGAAGGATCGTCCTCGTCCTTCTCCTCTTCCTCCTGGTGCTGGTGCTGGTGCTGGTACTTCTGCTTGCTGTCACTTGCACTCTCGCTCCTCCTTCTCGCACTCCCCCCTCCCACCACCGGTCGTAATGGTGAAAACAACCCTCCTCCTCCTCCTCCTCTTCCTCTTCCTCCTCCTCCTCCTCCTCCTTTCCTTCCTTCTTTTTCACACATTTCCTCCCCCCATCCCTCCCCCTCCCTCCTCCTACACAGGGGGCAACCCACAGTCCCCGTCTCCAACCCTCCCTCCTTCGGGTCCACGCATCTCTCACACATACACGCCCACCCTCCCTCCCTCCCTCCCCCCTTCTGTGGAAACCTCCCCTTGGCTAAAGCCAGCTGTCGTTGTCTGGTCGAGAGCTCGGCATTGACGTAGGAAACGGTGATTGCTTCTCCTTTTTTTATTTCCTTCAAGGCTCGTATTTGTAGGCGGTAATCCTTTGCCGCTTTGGCAATGGAGAGGGTCGAATTGGGGAAGCAGGAATGGAGGGAGGAGCAGGCACGGGGGAAGAGAGCGTAGGCATGGTTGAGGGGGAGGCCAGGGCGGACGGAGAGGTTGTCGTGGGTGGGGAGGGGGAGGGAGTGGAAGAGGGTGAGGGAGAGGAGGTGCGCGACTTCCGGAGTGGAGAAGATACGGCGAGAGTGGGAAGAGAAGGGAGGAAGGTGATGTAGGGGGAGAAAGGGGGGAAGGGGGAGGAGCAGTTGCTTGTGGATTTGGTGCTGATTATCCTTGCTGTTGCCCTTTTTGCATTTTTTGTTGCTGTCATTGTTGTTGTTGTTGCTGCTGCCGCTGCTTCTGCTGTTGTCGTTGTTGTTGTTGTTGTTGTTGTTGTTGTTGTTGTTGTTGTTGTTGTTGTTGTTGTTGTTGTTGTTGTTGTTGTTGTTGTTGTTGTTGTTGTTGTTGTTGTTGTTG